>Ga0316187_10000890_pt1 | contig 24810 bp, 19 predicted proteins | sample CroRivburrow1_MG_FD_204927 | JGI IMG/M metagenome (GOLD analysis project Ga0316187, IMG submission 204927) | Coastal sediment microbial communities from Maine, United States - Cross River worm burrow 1 | ecosystem: Environmental > Aquatic > Marine > Coastal > Sediment | place: USA: Maine...
TGCTAATGCACGGCGGCCCAAGTCTAGGGAGGAAACGCCCTAAAAGGGCAAGTGAAAATAAAGGACTGATCCTTCGTAATCACTATAGCCTATATTGCACTGCACAGTGCCGGTTTCAAGGCTGAATCGTCAGAATAATTTTGACCAAAAAGTAAAAATATACACCGTTGAAAATACATAAAGCGTTGAAATATAATGATTATTATTGACACTCTTCACGTTTGCACACCCGTTTATCGCTTAATTGCATTGCAGAAGTGCATAGATTGCATAGCTCAAAAACTGCAATATGATGGCTTATTGTGCAAGTGCAACATAAATAAGAGCTTCACGCCATGATACAAGATGAAAAACCCGCCAGCACCTCACCGGATGCGCTTTTGGCGTTTGCAGTCGAGCTGGCGCAGGCCACCCGCGCAATCGTTCTGCCAATGTTTCGAACCCCCATGGCGGTCGATAACAAGCTGGCCGGCGGCTTTGATCCGGTCACGCAGGCAGACCGCGCCGCGGAAAAGGTGATGCGCGCCATGATCGAGGAGAGATATCCCGATCACGGCATTTTTGGTGAGGAATTCGGCGAAAAGACCGGCAGCAGCGACTTCACCTGGATACTGGACCCGATTGACGGCACCCGCAGCTTTATCTGCGGCACGCCCACCTGGATGACACTGGTCGGCGTCAAACATGCAGGTCGCATGGTTGCGGGCGCTGCCGGGCAGCCGTTTACCGACGAGGTTTTTGCCGGCACTGCGGCAGGGTCACACCTGCTGCGGGCAAACCGGACAACCGAATTGCGGTGTACCAGCGAAACCGACCTCACCAAGGTGCTGGCCGGCACGACGGCGCCATCATTATTCCGGAAATATGGCCACGAAGCGCGCCTGATGCGCATTGAAGACGCGGTGCAGAGCGTCCGCTATGATGCAGATGCCTATTTTCATTGCATGGTTGCAGCGGGCCAGTTGGGCATCAGTCTCGACACCGGCCTGCAGTCATACGACATCGCTGCCCTGATCCCGATTGTGGAAGGCGCCGGCGGCATCGTGACAACCTGGGACGGAGGCGATCCATCCGACGGAGGCGATATTCTTGTCGCCGCCAACAAACCGCTGCATGAACAGGCGATGGCCCTGCTTGCCTAGAGAGTCCAGCGCCTTGCTGTTTGGCCGTCAGTTTATATTGTCGGCCACAAACGCATCGAATGCCGCAAAGAACTGATCCCTGAACGTATCGCTTTCGGCCAGGATGTCGTGCTTTGCACCGTTGATGGAAACGGTGACCGCGCCGGGAACAAACCGGGCAAACTGCTGAATGGCCTCGTTGGACACCACCTTGTCCTGGCCCGCGATTACCAGCAGCGCCGGGCAGCGCAGCGGCGTTGTGTCGTTCAGCGAACGAAGCTTCCTGCACGAGTTCAGCGCCGCATTCACCCAGCCGACAGTCGGCGCAATCGCCGACAATTGCGGCGCTTCCTGCCACAGCCTCATATTGCGCATGAAGCGCGTCCTGTCCGAGGTCAGCTGGCTTTTGTCGAAGTCCTCCTGCCGCGGCAGTCTTGACACATGGAACGGCAGCTTCAACCGGCCAAGCCCGACCCATGTCATGGCTTTCACAACCACCAGCTTGAACCATCGCGGCAGGTGTGTGTTGGGAATATCGATCAGTGGCGCCACCATGACAGCAGCCGCAAACCAGTTGTGCCGGGAAACCAGGCGCAGGCCAATGTGACCGCCCATGGAATTGCCCAGCAGAATGTAGGGCGGAGGGCAATCCGGCAACACCACCTCGGTCATGAACCTGTTGAAATCGGACAGGTAGTGAACGAAACTGGAAACATGACCGTGCCGGTTGGCCCTGGCGGCGGCAGGTGACCCGCCCTGTCCGCGCCAGTCAAGCGCTGCCACCTGGTAACCGCGCTGCGTCAGGTCCCGGATGCTCTCAAAATTGCGTTCCATGCATTCGCCGCGACCTTGCAGAAAACATACAGTGCCACGCGCATCACCTTGCGCGGGAAACAGGCCATAGCGCACTTTCACCCTGGCCGAAATCTCCAGGTATCCACAGTTGGCATCATCAGGCGCGGGGTTTCCGGCAACCGAAACAAATCCGTCTCCCATATTGGCTGCCATTCCTGTGTTCATTCCCCTGGGGGCCTGTGTTGAGCATCAAGTTTCAAGCCATCACATATATGGCGTTTGGCGGTTTCCACCAAAACCATTCTGATCCAGCCGCTCACCCGATCCCGTTTCGCCAGGCCCGTCTTGTGTATTGTAGGTAAACCAAGCCGCGATGTGCAGCAAGCAGACAGCAGACCTTGAAACCGGACAAAGACCTCCTAAATATTATTTGTGGTCGCCACAACGGGTCCACGCAGCTGAGAGTCACCCTGCCCGGCTCAACGGGAGGGTGCGCAACCAAACTTCATCGCTTACCGAAAGGATGACTAACATGTTTGATCTGACACCACTTTATCGCACCGGCGTAGGTTTTGACCGTCTGGCCAAGATGCTTGACGAGGTAAATACCGTGGATACGCCAACTTACCCGCCTTACAATATCGAACGTACCGGCGAAGACACCTATCGCATCACCATGGCTGTTGCAGGGTTCACCCCTGACGAACTGGGCATAGAGGTGAAAAGCAATGCGCTGATCGTCTCAGGCCAGAAGACCGAGCGCACCGACCAGGTGAACTTCCTCCACCAGGGCATTGCGGCACGCAATTTCGACCGCCGCTTCCAGCTTGCCGAGCATGTCCAGGTCACCGGTGCAGAGATCGAAAACGGCCTGCTTCACATTGACCTGAAGCGCGAGCTTCCCGAGGCAATGAAACCACGCACCATCGAGATCAAGGGTGCCGGCAAGAAAGCCAGGTTGATCGAAGAACAGAAAGCCGCCTGAACAGGCCGGGTTTCACGATAAGACGGGGCGCCGGGGACATCCCTGGCGCCTTTTACCGAACGAACCAGGTATTATTTCTTTTTCCGCTTACGGCGCTTTTTACGCACCTTGCGGGTTTTGACGTCCGCCGGCACCACGTCGAGTATCTCGCCGTCAAACTGGCTGATCGTCACCCGGTATCGCTTGCCGTCGCGCACTGCCAGGTACACGAAAGGCAGATCCTGTTTGCAGCGAACCGCGTCGATGACCCGAAATCCATCGTCGCGCAACAGCCTCGCCGCATCAACACAATTGAGATCAAACCGCGCATATCCGTCCCGGTCGGGATACGGATACCGGTACGGATTATAGCCCGGATCTCCGTAATAATAGAAACCACCGCGTTGGGCCTCTGCCTGCGGCAGGGGCAACGCAATGATGCCGGCCAGGCCGGCCAGCAATAGCGTCAGATGGCGCCGTTCCATGTCTCAACCTCGCTCACCACTGCATCACAATCAGCCTTGCTGGTCATGAACGAACAGACAAAGCGAGCAAATATCTCACCATCTGCCACCACATCATTCCCCGGACCCGCGCCTGGCCACTGATACGTCACGACACCTTTTGACAACAGCAGGTCGAACAGGCTTTTTGGCATGATCGGAAACACCTCGTTTGCCTGTACCGGCAGCGGTATCCGCATCTTGCCGGTGGCTTCCAGAACGCCACGCAGGTAAGCCGCCATGCCGTTGGCATGACGCGCATTGTCAAGCCACAGGTCGTTGTCGAGGTAGGCATTCATCTGGGCCCCGAGGAATCGGCCTTTCGACAGCAATTGTGCCGCCCTCATGCGCCGATAGGAAAAGTCGGCTGCCAGTGCCGAATCGAAAAAAACCACCGCTTCCAGCATCATTGCACCGTTCTTGGTGCATCCGAAAGACAGCGCGTCAACGCCTGCCTTCCACGTCATCTCGGCCGGCGAGCATCCCAGCGAGACCAACGCATTGGCAAAGCGCGCGCCGTCCATGTGCAGTTTCATGCCCCGCGAATGGGCAAGATCTGCAATCGCGGTAATTTCGTTGACCGAATATACCGTACCCAGCTCGCTTGACTGGGTGATCGACACAGTTGCCGGTTTCGGATCATGTTCACCGCGGATGAAACCGTTCAGTGTCCTTTCAATACTCTCCAGCGTCAATTTTCCCATGGGATCATTGACGCCAATCAGTTTGGCCCCGCCGGTAAAAAGCTCCGGCGCGCCGCATTCGTCCACCAGGATATGCGCCTCGCCATGGCAGATGACCGCACCGTATGGCGGGGTCATGGCCGACAGGCACAGACTGTTGGCCGCCGTGCCGTTGAGTACCAGGAAAGACTCCACCTCACGCCCGAACAGCTCAGACAGCTGATCTTGCGCCTTGCGTGTGTAGATATCTGTTCCGTAAGACTCCTGTGTGCCCGTGTTCGCCGCCACGACCGCATCCATGATCGCGGGATGAACACCAAATACATTATCGCTGCCAAAATTCATTGATCAGTCCCTGTACACGCAGTTGCTTACACTTTGGCCGTCTGATTATCACAGTCACTCAACCCGCGACACATCAAATAACCTCTTGCCACTGGCACCAAGAGCGCTTGCATATTGGACAGATTTCTGGCAAGACACAGGCAGTTTAGGTCAGCAAAACTGACCTAAATTATGGCAGACCACCGAACAAGATCGGGCAACAGGCACGATGACGGCAAAAACCAGACAGAAACGTCGAGGCACGGTCTGCCTGACGCAGGGAAAACGCACGACGCTCAAACGCTTCTAGAACGTCAACCACGCAGTTCTCCCAATAAAGCGGAGGAATTTGCAGGCGAACGTTCAAGATGGCAAGCAAACAGCGGGGTCAGTGTCCGTTTGACCCAAAACCTTGTCACCAGATATTCGCCGGAATTCTCCAGACATTAGAGTTCTACACCCGGGTTGTGTGGTTTTCGCCAGGCACGAAACACCAACGCTCGCAAACAGGCAAGGATCGCCGGACATGACACACCAAGTTTCTGCACGCTCGAAGGCTTTGACACAGGCCGGCCTGCCCGCAAAAACCGGGCTCTATGATCCTGTCAATGAACATGATGCCTGCGGCGTTGGCATGATCGCCAACATCAACAACGAAAAGAGCCATCGCGTCATCGCCGACGGCCTGCGCATTCTTGGAAACCTGGAACATCGTGGCGCCGTGGGCGCTGATCCCAAGGCGGGCGACGGCGCCGGCATCCTGCTGCAAATCCCGCACGATTTCTTTTCAGCCGAGGCAAAACGGCTCGGCTTCACCCTGCCCGACGCCGGCGACTATGGCGTGGGGTTTGTGTTTCTGCCGCGCGATCCTGCCGTGCGTGAACGCATAGAACAGATTTTCGCCAAGGCGGCCCTGGAGGAAAACCTTGAAGTCCTGGGCTGGCGCGACGTACCGGTCGATCCGGACGTTCTCGGCACGTCCGTTCGCCCGACCGAGCCGTTCCACCGCCAGGTATTCGTGGCCCGCGGACCAAGGTTCAAGGACACGGATCCACTGGCTTTTGCCCGCAAGCTGTTCGTCATGCGCAAAGTGGTGTCCAACCGGGTCACGTCCATCACCGACACCGACAGTTCCGGCTACTACGTCGTGTCCATGTCACCCGACACGATTGTCTACAAGGGCCTCGTGCTGGGGGTGAACCTGGGTGAATATTATCTGGATCTGAAGAACCCAAGGGTCACCTCGGCCCTGGCGCTGGTGCATCAGCGGTTCTCCACCAACACCTTCCCGTCCTGGCCACTGGCACATCCCTACCGGATGATCTGCCACAATGGCGAGATCAACACCTTGCGCGGAAACTACAACTGGATGGCAGCCCGCTATGCCACCATGAGTTCCGACATGTTCGGCGCTGACATGGAGAAACTGTGGCCAATCTCCTATGAAGGTCAGTCGGACTCGGCGTGTTTCGACAATGCACTGGAGCTGTTGCAGTTTGCCGGTTACCCGATGTCACATGCCATGATGATGCTGATCCCGGAAGCCTGGGCCGGCAATCCGCTGATGGATGAAAACCGCCGCGCCTTCTACGAGTATCACGCAGCCCTGATGGAACCATGGGACGGGCCTGCGGCAATCGCCTTCACCAACGGGCGCCAGATCGGCGCGACGCTGGACCGCAACGGCCTGCGGCCGGCGCGCTACCTGGTTACCAGTGACGGCTTCGTCATGCTCGCCTCCGAAATGGGCGTCCTGGATTTTGCCGAAGAGACCATTACCACCAAGTGGCGTCTGCAGCCGGGTAAAATGTTGCTTATCGACCTGGAAGAAAAGCGCATCATTTCAGATGAAGACCTGAAGGACGCGCTGTCGACCAAATATCCCTATCGCGAATGGCTTGACCGCACGCAGGTGCTGTTAAAGGACATGCCGGTCTCCAAGCCACGCGCACCGCAAACCAATATTGCCCTGCTCGATCGCCAGCAGGCATTCGGATATACCCAGGAAGACCTCAAGTTCCTGCTCGCACCAATGGCCCAGACCGGCCAGGAAGCCATCGGCTCGATGGGCACCGACACGCCCCTCTCCGCCCTGTCGTCCAGACCGAAACTGCTGCATACCTATTTCAAGCAGCTGTTTGCCCAGGTAACCAACCCGCCGATCGATCCGATCCGCGAGGAACTGGTCATGTCACTGGTGTCGTTTATCGGCCCGCGTCCAAACCTGCTCGACCTGAAAGGTACCTCGCGCCAGAAGCGTCTGGAGGTGCCGCAACCGATCCTGACCAACGAGGACCTGGAGAAAATCCGGGTGATCGGCGACATCAAGGACAATGACTTCCTGACCATTACACTCGACATAACCTATGCAGCCGCCAATGGCGCGGAAGGTATGGAGGAGGCACTGGATCATCTGTGCGCGCGCGCTGAAAGTTCCGTGCACGAAGGCCATAACATCATCATCCTGTCCGACCGGATGGCATCACCCGACCAGATCCCCATTCCGTCACTGCTGGCAACATCGGCCGTGCACCACCATCTGATACGCAAGGGACTACGCACATCGGTTGGCCTGGTCATCGAAACCGGCGAAGCCCGCGAAGTCCATCAGTTTGCGACCTTGGCCGGGTTCGGCGCAGAAGCGATCAATCCGTATCTCGCCTTTGAAACCATTGAGGACATGCTGCCGAAGCTGGCTGAGGAAGTCAGCCGGGAAGAGGCCGCAAAGCGTTACATCAAGGCCATCGACAAGGGCCTGTTGAAGGTCATGTCCAAGATGGGCATCTCGACCTACCAGTCCTATTGCGGTGCGCAGATTTTTGATGCCGTCGGACTGAAGCAGGACTTTGTCGACAGCTTCTTCACCGGCACCTCCACCCAGGTTGAAGGCGTCGGCCTGGCTGAAATTGCGACCGAAACCGTGGCCCGTCACCGGATGGCATTTTCCGATGCGCCGATCTATCGCCACTCCCTTGACGTTGGCGGCGACTATGCGTTCCGCTTCCGGGGTGAATCACACGTGTGGCAACCTGAAGTCGTGGCCGATCTGCAACACGCCGTGCGTGGCAACATTCCCGAAAAGTACCGGGCATTTGCCAAGCAGGTCAATGATCAGGCGACACAACTGATGACCCTTCGCGGCCTGTTCAGGCTGCGACCTGCCGAAGAAATGGGCCTGCAACCGGTGCCGCTTGAAGAGGTTGAACCGGCTGCAGACATCGTCAGGCGGTTTGCCACCGGGGCAATGTCGTATGGCTCGATCAGCCGTGAAGCCCACACCACGCTCGCCATGGCCATGAACCGCATCGGCGGCAAGTCGAACACCGGTGAAGGTGGCGAAGAACCCGATCGTTTCATCCCCCTCGCCAATGGCGATTCCATGCGCTCCGCCATCAAGCAGGTGGCATCGGGCCGTTTTGGCGTCACGACCGAGTACCTGGTCAATGCAGACATGATCCAGATCAAGATGGCGCAAGGTGCAAAGCCAGGTGAAGGCGGCCAGTTGCCCGGCCACAAGGTCGACAAGACAATTGCAGCGGTGCGCTATTCCACCCCGGGTGTCGGCCTGATCTCGCCGCCGCCGCATCATGACATCTATTCGATCGAAGACCTTGCCCAGCTCATCTACGACCTGAAGAACGCCAATTCGAAAGCCGATATTTCGGTGAAACTGGTTTCGGAAGTGGGTGTTGGAACAGTGGCCGCCGGTGTATCCAAGGCCCGTGCCGACCATTTGACCATTTCAGGTTTTGAAGGCGGCACCGGTGCATCGCCGCTGACATCCATCAAGCATGCCGGGTCGCCGTGGGAAATAGGCCTGGCCGAAACCCAGCAGACCCTGGTGCTCAACGAACTGCGCAGCCGCATTGCCGTACAGGTTGACGGTGGCTTGCGAACCGGCCGTGACGTGATCGTAGGCGCGCTTCTGGGCGCCGATGAATTTGGCTTCGCAACCGCCCCATTGATTGCCGCCGGCTGTATCATGATGCGCAAGTGCCATCTGAACACCTGCCCCGTCGGCGTCGCCACCCAGGACCCGGAACTGCGCAAGCGGTTTACCGGCAAGCCGGAGCACGTCATCAATTATTTCTTCTTCGTGGCAGAAGAGGTGCGCGAACTTATGGCTGCGCTGGGTTTCAGGTCACTGGACGAGATGATCGGACGCACCGAGTTTCTCGACAAGGACCACGCGATCGAACACTGGAAGGCACGCGGTCTGGATTTCTCGAAGATATTCTCCAGGCCACCCGTCTCCAAGGACATCGCCATCCGCCATTGCGAACGCCAGGACCATCACCTTGAGGCCATCCTTGACCGTAAACTGATCGAGCTCGCAGGACCGGCGCTTGAAAACCGGAAGCCGGTCAGCTTCGAACTGCCGATCCGCAATGTCGACAGGTCGACCGGTGCCATGCTGTCGGGTGAAATCGCCCGCCGCTATGGCCACGCCGGCCTGCCCGACGACACCATATCAATCACCCTGCGTGGCACTGCAGGTCAGAGTTTCGGTGCCTTTGTCTCCAAGGGCGTGACACTGGACCTGATCGGCGAAGCCAACGACTATGTCGGCAAGGGCCTGTCAGGTGGCCGCCTGGTGGTCCGTCCACCGGAGAACGCCGCCATCGTGCCGGAGAACTCGATCATTGTAGGCAACACGGTACTGTATGGCGCCATTGCCGGTGAGTGCTATTTCCACGGCGTTGCCGGGGAACGCTTTGCCGTGCGCAATTCCGGTGCCCTGGCGGTTGTCGAGGGCACTGGCGATCATGGCTGCGAATACATGACCGGCGGTATTGTCGTGGTCCTGGGGCAAACCGGCCGCAATTTTGCAGCCGGCATGTCCGGCGGCATTGCCTATGTTCTGGATGAGGCAGGCGACTTCCGGCAGCGCTGCAACCTGGCCATGGTTGATCTTGAACCGGTCCCGGAAGAAGAAGAACTGCTGCAGCGCATTGCCAACCAGTCAGGCGATCTGGAAAGTCATGGACTTGTCGATGTGCAGGGCGACATGACAAATCACGATGCAGAACGGCTGTTCCAGTTGATCAGCAATCATTCCCACTACACCGCGTCCGGTCGCGCCAGGCAAATTCTCGACAACTGGCAGACCTACTTGCCGAAGTTCGTCAAGGTCATGCCCGTTGACTACCGCCGCGCGCTGAAGGAAATGGAATTACAAAATGCCACCGGCGAAATGCTGATTGGCGTGAGAGAGGGCAAGTAAGATGGGCAAGATTACAGGCTTCAAGGAATTTGAGCGCCAGGAACGGCCATACAAGCCCGTCGCCGAGCGGGTTTCCAATTTTGACGAGTTTGTCATTCCGCTGGACGAGGCCGACGTCAAGGTTCAGGCAGCACGCTGCATGGATTGCGGCATCCCGTATTGTCACAGTGGCTGCCCGGTGATGAACCAGATTCCCGACTGGAATGATCTGGTCTACAGCGCAGACTGGGAAGAAGCCTCGCGCAACCTGCATTCGACCAACAACTTTCCCGAGTTCACCGGTCGCATCTGTCCGGCACCGTGCGAAGCCTCGTGCACACTCAATATTGACGACAACCCGGTCGCCATCAAGACAATCGAATGCGCCATCGTCGACAGAGCCTGGGAAGAGGGCTGGGTTGTGCCGGAGACGCCTGAAACCAGGACCGGCAAGACGGTCGCCATCGTCGGCTCAGGTCCCGCAGGCCTGGCAGCAGCCCAGCAGCTGGCCCGCGCCGGGCATGATGTTCACGTCTATGAAAAACAGGCCAAGCCTGGCGGACTGATGCGCTATGGCATTCCCGATTTCAAGATGTCCAAGCATCTCATTGAACGCCGGACCAGCCAGATGGAGGCAGAAGGCGTCACTTTCCATTGCAATCGCCATGTTGGTGTCGATATCGACGTTACCTACCTGGAACGCAATCACGATGCGGTCTTGCTGGCCGGCGGCTCGGAAGTTCCGCGCGATCTTCCCGTTCCGGGCAGGGAACTGGACGGGGTGCACTTTGCCATGGATTTTCTGCGCCAGCAGAACCAGCGCATCGGGCGTGAGGACCTCGGCGATGTCATGCCAATTCTGGCAGGTGGCAAGCATGTCGTGGTGATCGGCGGTGGCGATACCGGTTCAGACTGCATCGGCACTTCATTCCGGCAGGGAGCATTGTCTGTTACCCAGCTTGAAATAATGGCAGCACCGCCTGAAATGGAAAACAAGGCACTGAACTGGCCGCACTGGCCCATGAAAATGCGGACATCCTCAAGTCAGGCCGAAGGCGCCACGCGCGAATTCGCCGTCATGACCACACATTTCTCCGGCGATAAGGGCAAGGTCAAGATGCTGCATGCAACGCATGTGGATGCCGCAATGAAGCCGGTCGACGGTAGCGAGTTTGAACTGCCTGCGGATCTGGTCTTGCTGGCAATGGGTTTTGTGAACCCGGTGCACGACGGCATGTTGAAAGATCTGTCTGTCTCGCTGGACGCACGCGGCAATGTAAAAGCCGACACCAAAGCCTATCAGACCAACCGCTGGAAGGTGTTCAGCGCCGGCGACATGCGCCGTGGTCAGTCACTCGTGGTCTGGGCGATCCGTGAAGGACGCCAGGCAGCGCGCTCCATCGACGAATTCCTGATGGGCTCATCCACCTTGCCCTGGTAGTCCGGAATCAGGCAGATCAGCTAAAGCGGTTTGCATTTATTCTGAACCATTTGATGGCTCAAATCCGGTCACTCGGCTAATTGCGGAACGCCGCGCGATGTGGTGCATCGGGCAAGTTCCGCAATGACGTCCGATGGCCGGATTTGGACCACCGGAGGCCGGTTTTCTGCGCCCGCTGGACTGCGTTACGACCCCCTCGTGGTCAACCAGACCACGTCGGGAGCCGTGTGCCTGGCCAGCGAACGCAGAAAACCGGTCAAATGAATCAGAATAAATGCAAACCGCTTTAGTGGGCACTGCTGGCGGGGTCCTTGGCAATGTTGAAGGAGTCATACCGTTCAGGCGACCCTTCTGGCCAGACCCCGTCCGTATACAGCGACCGGGCAGCACTTTCGGGTATTGTTGAACTGCGAACCTTGTCAAACAGGGTCAGCCCTTCTCTGGCTGCCCGCTTGATCGCATCTTCGTTGACCCTGGCAATCTCGGTGTAGTTCAGCCCCGGCAACTCGGCTGGTTCTATTTTCACCGGTGGTTCGCCACCAGGGCGTTGCGCTGCAAAGGTCGGCATTGCCGCTAGCTCTTCGGCACTCAGGATGACTTCTTCCTGTAACGGAACAAAGGCCGGCCCGCCAGCACTGTCAGCAACTGCAATGTCGGCGCGAACCAGCTTCATCAGTTCAACCGCTATCCGGTCATTGCCACCTGCGATGAACTTGACCCCGTCGCGAGAGCGCAGTCTTACTATCGAGCCGGTACCGTCGTCTCCGCGTTCAGTGTAACTGTCATCGCTGTCAGCCAGCAACAGCCGCAGGTCGATATAGCGTACTCCGACCTCCGCCGTGACCTGCCTTTCGACATCGGCGATGACTTTCATGGCATCATCATAGTCTTTGCGCCCCATCGGCGGCACACCGATCCAGTAAATTGCAACGCGATGCTTTTTGAGTGTGCTTATCAGTGCTTTTATCTGGTCGCCGTAGGCCTTGCGCCATCCATCGCTGCCGAACCTGAGAAACCCGTCCGGCAGGTTGATGTCGCGCGCATCATTGGCCCCCAGCATGATGGCGGCAATGTCGAATGGCCGTGACTCAAGCAGCGTGTCTGCCGCTGTGGCCCAATTGTAGATCTTGGGACGGGCTAGGCCGGAATTCTCCTGGATGCGGCCCGTGACCGTTACACGATCCTCAGTTTCAACGAACCGGTTCATGCCGGCCCACAGGCCCGTGCCCAGAACATCGCCCATGATGACGATGTCATAGGCCTGCTTGCGGATTGGCAGATAACTGGATTGCGGTGCGTTTTGCAGCGCCGGCATCTCGTCTGCCTGTTGGGCATGCGACGCCACGCCTGCCAGGCAAATCGACACCAGACCAGCCATGAGCGTCCGGCAGAATTTTGAAAACTGATTCATGGTCGGGCAGTCTACAGCCCGCGACGCAGACGCTCAAGCAATCTTGCATCGGCATACCCGTCAGGCGTCAGGCCGGTTCGATGCTGGTAGGTGGAGATGGCACTACGGGTGCGCGGGCCGATCGTACCGCTGGTGCCGCCGGTATCGAAACCGCGTGCGCTCAACAACCTTTGCAACTCCTTGTTGTCCGAGCGCGACAGTAGTTGCAGGTCGGTGGGCCAACTGGCGACAAATGGGCCCTCACCCGCCAGCCTGTCGGCCAGATGTGCAACAGCCAGTGCGTACGCATTGGATCTGTTATAGGCGAGAATGGCGTCAAAATTCCGCGTTACCAGGAATGCCGGTCCATGCCTGCCCACCGGCAACAGCAACCTGGCGCGGGCATCCGCAATTCCGAAATTGCCCCGCTTGGCTGGTTGCACGCCCAGCTTCGTCCAGGCAGCAATGGACCGCGTACCGTCCTTGCCTGCCATGCGGTAATTGAACCTGCGGGGCAGACGTACTTCCCAACCCCACGGCATGTGCTTCTTCCAGCCGCGCTTCTTCAGATAATGGGCCGTTGAGCCAAGTGCATCGGGCACTGAATTCCAGATATCGCGTTTGCCATCGCCTGTCATGTCCACCGCGTAGGCATTATAGGTCAGCGGAATAAACTGGGTGTGGCCCATTGCTCCGGCCCACGACCCCTTGAACTGGTCCAGCGAAATATCACCGCTTTGAAGAATATCCAGCGCGCCGAGCAATTGCTTGCGGCCATAGCTCTTGCGTTCGCCCGAAAACGCCATCGTGGCCAGCGAGCGAACAACGCTCATCTCGCCGGTGTAGCTGCCATAATTGGTCTCCATGCCCCAGATCGCCGCCACGATATGCTTGTCAACGCCATAGCGCCGTTCAACGGCCTGCAAGGCTGGCGCATGGGTTTGCTGCATGGTCTTGCCGCGTGCAATCCGCTCATCAGAAACGCGTTTGGAAATATAGTCCCAGATCGGTGTTGCGAATTCGGCCTGGCTGGTCTGGCGCGCAAATATCCGTGGATCAGGTGTCAGGCCGGCAAACGCCACGCGATAAAGCTCTGCCGAAATACCCTCGCGGCGCGCTTCCGGCCACAGGTCTGCAACGAACTGCTCAAACGCCGCATTGCGGCTCAGCGCTTCAAGCGCACCAACATCCAGGCTGCGAGACGCAGTTGTGCCGAATCCGAGCCCCATCAGCACCACTGATGCCGCGCCAAATCCACGAAGGTAAAGTCCAGACTTCTTCATGCTCCCACCAGGTTCCTGCCGGTTTCCGGCCAATTTTCCAGTCCTCCCGCCGCCGGGTGAACCGGCAGCGTCAGCCATTGCGGCTTTGCAGATGTTTTTCCCAGGCAAGTGCGCTTGCCACGATAAAATCAAGATCATCATGGCGAGGTTGCCATTCAAGTACCGCCCGTGCCCTGTCGGCATTGGCGACAATCTCTGCCGGATCACCCGGCCGGCGCGGCGCATCGCGCACAGTCAGGCGCACACCTGCGGCACGCTCGACTGCGCCGATCACATCCAGCACCGAATACCCCTGGCCATATCCACAATTGAACACCTGGCTTTCCGCCCCGCTGCGCAGGTAGCTCAGCGCATCAACATGTGCCTGCACCAGGTCACTGACATGTATGTAGTCACGCAGGCAGGTGCCGTCGCGGGTCTCGTAATCCCTGCCAAAAACCTCAAGATGATCACGTCTGCCCAGCGCCGTCTCGCACGCCACCTTGATCAGGTGGGTCGCACGCGGCGTTGACTGACCGGTTCGACCCTTCGGATCAGCACCTGCCACGTTGAAGTAACGCAGCGCGACATAACTCAGATCATGCGCAACCGCGACATCGCGCAACATCAGTTCGGTCATCAGTTTTGATGTCCCGTAAGGTGAAACAGGCAACAGTTCGTCATCTTCGCGGACCGGCACGGTCTTGGGATTGCCGTACACGGCAGCCGTCGAGGAGAAAATGAAGTGCGCCACGCCGGCCCTGACGGCACTGTGGATCAGCGACCGTGACTTGACGGTATTGTTGAGATAGTACCCCAACGGATCTGACACGCTCTCCGGCACAATGATGGAGCCGGCAAAGTGAATGATGGCATCAACATTGTGTTCAGCCATGGTCTTCAGCGTCAGGGCTTCATCGCCAATATCGCCTTCAATCAGCCTGGCTTGCGGCGCAACGGCCCAGGCCATCCCGGTGGACAGGTTGTCAAGCACAACCACATCATGGCCGGCATCACACAGCGCAAGCACCATATGCGATCCGATATAGCCTGCTCCACCTGTTACCAGAATACTCATTGCACCTTGTTTTTCTCGATTTTGGCCCGAATCACGCAGGGGCTCATGTCAAAGGCTGATAGTGCTAACAAAACCCAAACAAACCGTTTAAAAGTTTTATTCACCAGGCCCGGGCTTGGTGATTTTTTGGCCAACACCAGGGCAATTTCAGGGGAAGGTGGCACAGCAATGACCAGCAAGATCAAAAAGGCGGTGTTTCCTGTCGCAGGGCTAGGCACGCGGTTTCTGCCGGCGACCAAGGCCGTTCCCAAGGAAATGCTGACCATTGTGGACCGGCCGGTCATCCAGCTGGCCGTTGACGAAGCGCGCGAAGCCGGCATTGAGCACCTCATCTTTGTGACCGGTCGCAACAAGGCGGTTATCGAGGATCATTTCGACAAGCAGTTCGAACTCGAAGAAACCCTGAAACGCCGCAACAAGACCGTTGAGCTCGAGATCCTCCAGTCAGACCTGCCCGGCGCAGGCCAGACCAGCTTTACCCGCCAGCAGGAGCCGCTTGGCCTCGGCCACGCGGTCTGGTGCGCGCGCCAGATTGTCGGTCGTGAGCCGTTTGCCCTGTTGCTGCCCGACATGTTCATTCACGGCTCGCCCGGATGCCTGGCGCAGATGATGACCGTGTATGATGCCCATGGCGGCAATGTGGTTGCAGTGGAAGAAGTCGCGCAGGACCAGGTGCATAAATATGGTGTGGTCGGTGTCGGCGCAGATGCAGGCGAAGGCTTTGAGATCACCTCGATGGTGGAAAAACCAAGGCTTGAAGATGCACCGTCCAATCTTATTATTTCCGGTCGTTACATCCTGCAGCCGGAGATATTCGACCTGCTGGACCAGCAGACCGCCGGGACCGGCGGCGAGATCCAGCTGACCGACAGCATGCTGTCACTCATGGACACCCAGGATTTCTATGGCCTGAGATTCAAGGGAACCACCTATGATTGCGGCGACAAGGTCGGCTTTCTGGCGGCCAATGTTGCACTCGGCCTGTCGCGAGACGACTTAAGCCCGCAGTTCAAAAAGGCATTGCAGCAGATAATCGCGGAAAACGGCGGCCTGGATTAAGCCATGGACCCAGCGGTCTGGTGACATTCACGCAGGTTCGGTTTCCAGTACCATGCCGGACCCGCCTGTAATCCGGACCCTGGATCCTGCCGGTGCGTCGGTGCCGGTCACGCGCCACAGCGCATCATCAATGCTCACCTTGCCTTCACCGTTTACAATCGGTTCGTGCACCACGGCGGTGCGCCCGACAAAGGCATTCACGCGTTGGTTGAGATATGGCTGATCAACTTCATCGGTGGCCCGTGTTCTGACAAAGCGGCGTCCGAGCAGAAGGTAAACAACGCTCAACACGACGAATGCGACAACTTCCGTCTGCCAGTTCAGCCCGAGAAACAAATCGGCCAGACCGACGGTCAACGCCGCCAGGCCAAACCATACAAGAAAGATGCTGGTGGCCAGAAGCTCGCTGAGCAGCAGCACACCGGCGATAATCCACCAGGTCCAGCCTCCGAAAATGTCCAGAATTTCCGCCATCAGCCGTTGCCCCCTATTGCTTCACTCTCGGCACTGTCGATCCACGCTGCGCGCTGCCGGCCTGTTGTGCGCCGCCGCCGCCCTGACCGAAGGCTTCCTTTGCGATCTCCGCGACACCGGCAATCGAGCCAATCACGCTGGCAGCTTCCACCGGCAGCATCAGCAATTTCTGGTTGGGTGACTTGGCGATGCTTTCCAGCGCCTTGATATAGTTGTTGGCGACAAAATAGTTGATGGCCTGAACATCGCCTGCGGCAATGGCCTCGGACACCATGCGCGTGGCATTTGCTTCGGCCTCGGCACTACGTTCACGCGCTTCGGCATCGCGGAAAGCCGCTTCACGCCGACCCTCGGCATCCAGCATGATCGCCTGTTTCTCGCCCTCGGCTTTCAGAATCGCTGATTCGCGGGCGCCCTGCGCTTCCAGAATGGCCGCACGCTTGTCGCGTTCCGCCTTCATCTGCCGGCCCATGGAATCAACCAGGTCACGCGGCGGGTTGATATCCTTGATGTCGATGCGGGTCATCTTCACGCCCCACGGCGAGGTTGCCTGGTCGACCACGCCCAGAATGGCATGGTTGATCTCGTCACGCTGCGACAACAGGCTGTCCAGGTCCATCGACCCCATCACGGTCCGGATATTGGTCATGGTGATGTTGAGAATGGCGTTTTCCAGCCGGTTGACTTCATAGGTTGCCTTGGCTGCATCAAGCACCTGGAAGAACGCCACGCCATCGACCTGCACCATGGCATTGTCCTTGGTGATGACCTCCTGGCTCGGCACCTCCAGCACCTGCTCCATCATGTTCATCTTGGAGCCGATCCGATCGACGAACGGCAGGATGATGCCAAGGCCGGGACCCAGTGTTTTGACATACCGGCCAAACCTCTCGACGGTATACTCAAAGCCCTGCGGTACAGTGGTAATCGCCTTGAACAGGGTGATGACCGCCAGCGCCAGCAGCACCAATACGAAAACACTGAAACCTTCGAGCATAATACCAATCCTCAACCCAAAACCCGGACCTGGCTGACTTTTCGCTGCAGACCGGCCGAAATTGGTTGAAACCTAACTTGATTCGCGTACGCCAGCGCGCAAATTCGTCTGTTTACGGGAGAAGCTGCAGCACCTGCATCAAGCCCAGCCGGAAAGCTCACGATCAATCAATTGCTTGAGCATGGAAATCGATTCCGTGCTGGCATTGAGACAGGGCGCCACCGAGAAATTCTCACCGCCATGCTCGATGAATGTCTCTTTCACACCGATGGCAATTTCCTCAAGTGTTTCAACACAGTCGGATGAAAATCCCGGCGTGATGACCACAATGCTCTTGACGCCATCACCGGCCAGTTTCTCCACCGTCTTGTCGGTATAGGGCTGCAGCCATTCTTCAGGACCAAATCTTGACTGGAAGGTGATGATCAGTTCGGCGTCCTTCATCCCCATTCGCTCGCGCAGCAGGCGCGCCGTCTTGTGGCAATGGCAGTGATAGGGGTCGCCGCGCATCAGGTATGTTTTTGGCAGCCCGTGAAACGACGCCACAACCACTTCCGGCTTGTAGTCGAGGGTTTTCAGATGCGCCTTCAGGCTGATCGCAAGCGCATCAATATAGGCAGGATCATCGTGGTATGGCGGTACTGTGCGAATGGCCGGCTGCCATCGCATCTGTTTCAACGCATCGTATGCCTTGTCCAGCGCTGTCGCAGTCGTGGTCGCGGAATATTGCGGGTACAGAGGAAACAGCAGGATCCTGTCACACCCCAGGCTTCTCAGGTGTTCAATACGCTCTTTCACCGGCGGCATGCCATAGCGCATGGCCCAGTCCACCACGATGTCCACGTTGCCTGAGAACAGCTCTGCCAATTGTTCCGACTGGGACCGGGTGATTGTCTTCAGCGGAGATTCGTTGCGGTCCTTGTTCCAGATTTGCTCATAGGCATGCCCGGATTTGGTAGGTCGAAAGGTCAGCACGATGCCGTTCAGGATAACCCACCACAGCGCCCGGTTGGTTTCGATCACCCGCGGGTCTGACAGGAACTCCTTCAGATAGCGCCGCATCGGCCAGTAGCTGGTGGCCTCCGGCGTTCCCAGGTTCATTATGAGAACGCCAATCCTGCCGCCTGTGACCGGCGGATGATCGGCAGGCAGTGCAAAGGCGCGATTTCTGGATTTGTCCGGCATGGTCTTCCTGGTGTTCTGGGTGGCGTATTATACCAAAGGTATTAAGCCTACGGCTCTTACCTGAAACCAGATCAGGCGGCAGCAGGTCGATCATCAGAAATCACCTTACCATCATTGGCAAGACTGCCAACTGCGACCAGTTCGACCTGCCCACGCACCTTGCAGATATTCTGCAACGTCTGTGCAACCGCTTGCGACAGGCCGTCTGCCGGTTGGTTGCATTCCGCCTGCAACACCACGCTGTCCTGTTCGTTGCTGCGCCCGACGACAAGTCGCAACTTGCCCAGTTCGGGATGCGCCTTGCCGATATCCGCGACCTGCGAGGGATGCACGAACATGCCCTTGACCTTGGTGGTCTGGTCTGCCCTGCCCATCCAGCCCTTGATGCGCTGGTTGGTGCGTCCGCACGGGCTGGCGCCTGGCAGTATCGCAGACAGGTCGCCGGTCCCGAACCGGATCATCGGATAGGTCCGGTTGAAATTGGTGACAACCACTTCGCCAACTTCGCCTTCCGCAACCGGATCATTGGTGCCGGGACGCACAATCTCGACGATCACGCCTTCATCGACAATCATGCCTTCCAGTGCGTCGCTCTCATAGGCAATGACACCGACATCTGCCGTTGCATAACACTGCAGCACGGCGACCCCGCGACTGGCATATTCCTGGCGCAGGCTTGGAAACAACGCACCGCCCGACACCAGTGCCCGCTTGATCGAGGACACATCGCGACCGGCCTCGGCAGCCTTGTCCTGCAATATCTTCAGAAAGTCCGGCGTGCCGGTAAAACCGGCAGGTTTCAGTGCCTCGATCGTGTCGATCTGCAATTCGGAATTGCCGATGCCGGCGGGAATGACGGCACAGCCCAGCGCCCGCGCGCCTTCGTCAAGAATAAATCCACCCGGCGTCAAATGGTAGGCAAAGCAGTTGTGCACCAGATCGCCCGATCTGAAACCGGCAGCGAACAGGGCGCGCGCACCGCGCCAGGGATCAGCCGCCAATCCCATTGGTTCGAAAATCGGACCAGGTGACATGAACACCCGTCCCCAGGTATCTGCACCGCCCGGCGTGAAGCCACCGAATGGCGGCTCGTCTGCCTGCAGGTCCTTCAACTCGGATTTGCGCAGCACCGGCAATTGTGCCAATGCCGTTCTGGACGTTACCTGCGCTGGGGCCACGCCGGCCAGAAAACGCTTCCAGCCCTGCGCCGATATCGCATGTTCGATCTGCGCAGGCAGATCCTTGAACAGCTGGGTCTCGCGCTGCTCGCCATCACGGGTTTCAAGCTCATCAAAAAACAATTTCATAACCCCTGTTGCAACCTGTCCCGATCGGTCCAGTCATGCGCCGGGCCGTCAGGCCAACCAGCGCTTGCGTCTCTTGTAGGCCTTTACATTCTTGAACGACCGGCGGTTTTCGCCGGACACACCAAGATAGAATTCTTTCACATCTTCATTGTCGCGCAAAGCTGATGCCTCGCCGTCCAGCACCACGCGGCCGTTTTCCAGAATGTAGCCATACTTCGCATAGCGCAGGGCGATGTTGGTGTTCTGCTCGGCCAGCAGGAAGGACACACCTTCGTTCTCGTTGAGTTTCTTGACGATCTCAAAGATTTCCTCGACCAGTTGCGGTGCCAGCCCCATCGACGGTTCGTCGAGCAGAATAGTCGTCGGGCGCGACATCAGCGCACGACCGATGGCGCACATCTGCTGCTCACCACCCGAGGTATAACCAGCCTGGGATGTGCGGCGCTCGCGCAGCCGAGGAAAATAATTATAGACCATTTCCATGTCCCGCGCGATTGCCGCGCGACCGTCGCGCCGGGTAAATGCGCCGGTCATGAGGTTGTCTTCAATGGTCAGATGTTCAAAACAATGGCGGCCTTCCATCACCTGGATGCAGCCGCGCTTCACCATCTCGTTGGGCGTAAGCTGGTCAATCCGTTCGCCCTTGAAGTGAATGCTGCCCTTGGTCACGTCACCGCGTTCTGCGCGCAACAGGTTGGATACCGCTTTCAGGGTCGTGGTTTTACCGGCACCGTTAGCCCCCAGCAAGGCCGTGATGCCGCCAAGCGGCACATCGAGCGACACGCCTTTCAATACCAGGATGACGTGATTGTAGATCACCTCGATATTGTTGATCGACAGAACGGGTTCCGCGGTTTGTGCGGCAGGTTCCGGGGCAGCAGGAGTCTTGACCATGAACATGGGCTTTCGATTGGATACTTGGCGTTATGTGCCCCGCCTGCCCGATATGGCAGGCGGGGCAATCTCGTGAAATGTCGGGCTACATACCGGCGATCAACTGCAGGTCTGTGTCGTCCATTTAGGCTTGTCAGCCAGATACTTGTCGGCTGCTTCTTCCAGAAGCGGCCGCACAACTGCGGTATCCGGCGCAATCGGATCAGAGATCTTCACCCAATCCTTGCCGTCCCACTGCTGGATAAACACGGAACCGCCACCTTCATGGTCCTTGCACGATCCCTTGATTGGAGCAGTGAAGCCTTCAAGGCCAAGCTCCTTCAAACGGGCTTCGGTAAGGTCGAAGGTCTCAAAGCCGTCACGCAGATCTGAAGCCGTGATGACTTTCTTGCCGGTTTTGGCCTGGGCTGCGCGAATGCCTTCGGCAATCAGCACAGAGTTGAACAGACCACGGTTGTACAGAACGTCACCCACAAGGTCTTTGCTGGCAACCTGGCTGCCACCCTTGTCGACCACATGCGTGATCACGTCCTGAAGCGCCGGGAAGTCTGTACCGATACCGGAGAAGTTTGCGGCCTTGTAGCCTTTGCCGGCCGCGCCGACGGTGCGCAGGTCAGAGTGTGATCCGGCCCACCAGTTGCCGATGAACTGGTCCAGCGGATACTTGATCTTTGCAGCTTCCTTGACGGCTGTGGCGTTCATTGCACCCCAACCCCACATGATCATGTAGTCAGGACGTTCCTTGCGGACATTCAGCCATTGCGAGCCCTGGCTTTGCATTTCCTTCACGCCGACAGGGAATTTGGCAATTTCGAAACCCTGGTCCTTGGCCAGTTTCTCAAGCAGCGGAATAGGCTCCTTGCCGTAGCCGACATCGAGATAGATGAAGCCGACCTTCTTGCCCTTGAGACCGCCATTGGCGTCGATGTATTTCAGGATCGAGGACAACTGGCTCCAGTAGCTTGTCGGATATGTGAAGGTCCACGGGAACTTCTCGCCGATAGCCGCAGCAGACAGGCCATAGCCCATCGACAGTACCGGGATCTTGTCAATCGGTGCTTTCGGTATCAGCTGCAGGGTAATGCCGGTGGAGTACGGATTGTACACCAGCGCGCCCTTGCCCTTGGTTGACTCGTAGCACTCGACACCCTTCTGGGCGTTGTAGCCGGTTTCGCATTCTTCAACGATAATCTTCACGCCGCCAATGCCGCCATCACGGGCGTTCAGCATGTTGAAGTAGTCAGCATAACCGTTTGCCAGGGGTATTCCCCCACTGGCAAATGGTCCGGTTCGATAGCTCATGGAAGGCACGAACATCGTGTCTTCGGCCTGAGCCACCTGGGCTGTAGTAAATGCAGCGCCTGCCAACGTGGCAAAGGCTACACCAGTCATCAAAAGCTTCTTCATTGGTTTCCTCCCTGAATACCGTCCCGTCGTGGGTCCGGTTGCTTTTGCTAAAATACCGTCATCTCCCCGTATGCCCGGATTGATGACCCTTAGTTTCTTGTTCCCAAGATTTGCCTCATCCGTCAGATCAGGAGTAGGGGAACGGCCACGTCCTGAGTTTCTCCTTTGCGATCTGCCAAAGCCGCGCCAGTCCATGTGGCTCGACAATCAGGAAAAAGATGATCATGGCACCGATCATCATGAAGTTGATGTGCTCGACAGTTGCCGCATTGATGTCCAGGCCCAGCGCGCTCGGCAGTGCCCGGATAATGATCGGCAGTATCCAGATGAAGGCGGCTCCCATGTAACAGCCTATCAGGGACCCCAGGCCGCCGATAATGGCCATGAACAGGAACAGGAACGAATGATTGATGTCGAAGCTTTCGACTTCAGCCGACCCCAGCCAGAAGAACACCATCAGGGCGCCTGCCACACCGCAGTAGAAAGACGATACGGCGAACGCCGACAACTTTGCGAACAGTGGCCGCACGCCCATGAGTTCAGCTGCAATATCCATGTCGCGGATCATCATCCAGGACCGGCCGATACGACCGCGGATAAGGTTCGATGCGACCCATGTCATCACCACCACTATGGTCAGCACCACGAAGTATTGCGCATGCGAGTTCGCCGCACCTCCACTGACAGCATACCCGAAAGCAGATCGTTGCAGGCTGTCGATTGCGCCTGAGTCATTGTAATTGTAAAGCCATTCAACCCGGATGAAACACCATTCCAGGAAGAACTGCGCGGCCAGCGTGCTGACCAGCAGATAGAACCCCTTGATCCGCAGGGACGGCAGGCCGAACAGAATGCCGACACCTGCCGAGAAAAACCCTGACAGCAGCACCATGATAATGATGTTCACATCCGGAAAAATGGTGGCAAGCTTGTAGCAGGAATAGGCTCCCACTCCCATGAAAGCCCCGGTTCCCAGTGACAATTGTCCGGTATATCCGACCAGGATATTCAGCCCGATGGTCGCCAGGGTGAAGATCAGAAACGGGATCATGATGGAGTTCAGGAAAAACTCGCTGCCGAACATCGGAACAAACACGAACGCGACGACCAGCATCGCGAAGATGCCGATCTTGTCCTGCAGGATCGGAAACACCTGGCTGTCCGAGCTGTAGTTCGTCTTGAACTGGCCTACTTCACGATAAAACATGTCTTGTTCCCAGCCTCGCCCTAAATCCGCTCAATGATTTTCTCGCCGAACAGCCCATGCGGCCGGAACAGCAGGAAGATCAATGCAATCACATATGCAAACCAGCCCTCGACACCACTGCCAAGCAGACCGCCCCAGTAAATCTCGAACAGTTTTTCGCCAAAGCCGATCACCAGGCCGCCGATGATGGCACCGGGAATGGAGGTGAAACCTCCGATGATCAGCACCGGCAGAGCTTTCAGCGCAACGATCTGCAGGGCGAAAGACACGTCCGACTTCGCGCCCCACATGATGCCTGTTGCGAGCGCGACGATGCCGGCCGCAAACCACACGATAACCCATATCTGATTGAGCGAAATACCAACCGACAAGGCAGCCTGGTGGTCATCGGCCACCGCCCTCAATGCACGCCCGATACGGGTCTTGTTGAAGAAAATTGCCAGCGCCGTGACCAGAATGATCGCCATGATGACAGCGGCCACATCAAGATGCTCGATGATCAGGATGCCATCGAACGGTTCAAACGTCGTGGACCCGGTCGGCAAACCGAGTTCAGCAGCGATCATTGATTTGGGTTCGCCACCAAAGACATATTCCCCGAACCCGATCAGGAAGTAGTTCAACCCGATGGTTGCCATGAACAGGATGATTTCCTCCTGGTTCACCAGGTTGCGCAACACGATGCGCTCAACCAGCCAGGCAAGTACGAACATCGCCCCGACGGTCAGAAACAGCGCTGCCCAGGCAGGCACACCGGCCTGGTAAAGGCCAACCAGGGTAAGCGCCGCAAACACCACCATGATGCCCTGCGCAAAATTGAACACGCCTGATGCCTTGAAGATCAGCACGAAACCCAGCGCGATCAGCGAATACAAGGTTCCCGCCACGAAACCTGACCACAGGACCTGCAGGAAGAAATCCGGCGCGGAACCCATCTGCACGAACGGATCGATCAGAATGTTATAAAGCATATCCACAGTACCTGTTCCCCTAATCCGTCAATGCGCCACGCCGAGATAGGCATCAATCACGTCCTGATTGGAGCTCACCTCCGCCGGTGTGCCGTCGGCAATTTTTTCACCATGATCCAGCACCACAACGCGTGTCGACAGATCCATGACGACTCCCATATCGTGCTCAATCAGCGCAATCGTAGTGCCGAACTGGTCGTTCACATCGAGAATGAAGCGCGACATGTCTTCCTTTTCTTCGAGGTTCATGCCTGCCATCGGCTCATCAAGCAGCAGCAATTCCGGCTCCATGGCCAGCGCGCGGGCCAGCTCAACCCGCTTCTGCAGACCGTATGGCAGACGGCCGACCGGTGTTCGCCTGATATGCTGGATCTCGAGGAAATCGATAATTTCCTCGACCCGTTCACGGTGCTCGACCTCTTCCTGCATGGCAGGTCCGTATCGCAGCATCTGCCAGAAGAAGTTCTTGTGCATCTTCAGGGTTCGGCCGGACATGATGTTGTCGAGCGTCGACATCCCGCGAAACAGCGCAACGTTTTGAAAGG
>Ga0316187_10000891_pt1 | contig 24797 bp, 19 predicted proteins | sample CroRivburrow1_MG_FD_204927 | JGI IMG/M metagenome (GOLD analysis project Ga0316187, IMG submission 204927) | Coastal sediment microbial communities from Maine, United States - Cross River worm burrow 1 | ecosystem: Environmental > Aquatic > Marine > Coastal > Sediment | place: USA: Maine...
CGTATCAGCAAGTCCTATCGACAACGCCGGATTGGATTTGGATTTCGCATAACCGATTATTTCCAGCTTTGCATCGGGATATTTTTCAGCAAATGCCACCACTTCATCCAATAACGTAGTGGCTTGCGGCTGCAATTTGATGGTTCCTGAAATAAAGCTGGTTCTTTCAATCCGGACAGGCTTATTATCAAGCAACGTTTTCCAGAATTGTGCATTCTCAACCGATTGAAGCACAGGCGTAGGCGCTGACTTTGGCTCCGGCTTAACTTCAGGTTCCGGTTTATCTTCAGGCTCTGGCTTAACTTCAATTGTCGGCTTGGCAACAATCGCAAGCGCGGGTGCGGGCACAGGTGTTGAAGACTCTCCTTCAGCTACCTTAACGTCCTCCTTGATCGCCGAAAGAATCTCTACATATCGAATTTTAGCTCGACCATTTTTGGTCTGGATGTCGCCAACTGCATCGTTATAACTTTCACCTTTGAGCGTGATACGTTTTCCTGATACGCCATGTGTAACCAGATAATTTTTGATTGTATCGGCAAGCCCTATCGACAACGCAGGGTTGTTCTTGGAGTTTGAAAAACCGATTATTTCCAGTTTCCTATCCGGATATTTGTTTGCAAACGCCACCACTTCGTCCAGTTGAGTGTTGGCTTCCGGCCGCAACTTGATAGTCCCCGGAACAAAACTATTACCCGCAATGCGAACCGCTTTATTTTCCAGCAAAGTCCTCCACGAATCAGCATCCGAAACTGTTTGAACTAGAGGCACTGTTTCGTCAGCGGCGTAAGCCATTGCAGGCATCACTAGCGCAGCCATAATCGTCAGCGCGATGATGTTCTTTTGCATGCAGCACTCCTCAATTTATAGTTTTGGTTCAGCAAAAACTGTTTTAGGGACATTGCTGAGCCAAGAAATATCCTTTAACAACTCAAAAATACTTTTATCGCAACTTGCTGCATTATCCACAACAACAATAACAGCGCAACCAAAAGCGCGCATAACTAGCGACTCTAAACTGCTTCAATCACATTTACTACATCATACCCATACGTCAGACAATAAAAAAACGGACATCCGAAGATGTCCGTTTACTGTTCCAACTAACTAACCACCCTTTCGAGCAGTTAAGCTAAATTAGAATGAGTGCTTCAGACCAAATGAAATAACTGTAGGATCGGCAGCAGCTGTTACTCCAACTCCTGCATCATCAGTTACTGCAGAGTACAGAGCATATACACGAGTATTTTTGCTCATATCATGGTCATAACCAATAGATATTTGCGAACCTTTCTTCACCTTTGTATCTGGTGCACCAGAGGTCGTTGTCGTTGCTTCGCCACGCTGAGTGTAAGCCAACTTGACAGCATCAGTTTCGCTGACAGCAAACGTTGCACCTAGATACACATTAGTGCCAGTTGTTTCAGTAGCTGGAGCTGCAACTGTTTTGTCTGTAAGGCTTTCAATAAATGCGTTCACAGTAAACTGATCCATTGTGTAACCACCACCAAATTTCAGTGCATTGCTTTCATCGTCCAATGCCATGGTACCTGGGATGTTAGACTGACCAGTAGTTGTAGTGCCGCTACCTGCCTTGATACCTTGATATGCCAAAGTTGCATAGATGTTATCTCTGCTGTACATACCAGCCAGAGAAATCACTTGAGCTTTCTTGTCAGCATTAGGTGCTGTTGAAGTTGTAGCATTTTCTGCATCAAATGTGCTGGCAACAGCTACAGTCAAGCCACTGAAGTCAGGACTGATGTAAGCGATCACGTTGTTCAAACGCGCATCGTGGCCACTTAACATGCCGCTATCACGGTTATCAGCTGCGGTGTCTTTAAAAACGTCCAATTTACGGGTGGAGATTTTGTATGGTGTGTCATGACGACCCAGAACCAGAGTACCCATGTCAGCACTAGACAAACCCACGAAAGTGTTACGATTCATTGAAAAGCCACCCGCATCCATGCCGACTGTACCTTCCATTTGCCACATTGCTGACAGACCGTTGCCCAAATCCTCAGAACCCTTCAGGCCTACACGTGAACGATTGCTGTTCAACTGGTTAGCTGAAGATGATTTAGTACCTGTTGCTTCAGCGCCATTGTCTGCAATGTCAATTGACACGTGAGCAATACCATATACGTCTGCAGCAGCGTAAGACATTACTGGAACAGTAAAAGCAGCGGCAACAGCCAATGCGATAATTTTCTTTTGCATGTAAAACTCCTTAGAAAAAATAAAAATAAATTTCTGGATACATCGGCAGAACAAACTGCCTCCCTTTGAAATTCCCCGATATATTGAGAATTCAAGGGCGCATTATCCATAGGCATATGCGCAGAGCAAGTAAAATCGCACAAACCCCTGAATAATGTTGTTTTTGTACAACAAGATGGTTCAAAACTGCGAGACCGAACTTATGCCAGAATCTCGAAAGGCAGATACCTGAAAAAGAGAGAAGAAGAATGCTAATTAATGGATTTTAGCCAATTTAACTGGATTTCAACACAGAAAAGGTAGTTACAAAATATAAGCAAGGAAACATTCAGGTATTTCGCAACCAGTAGTAATAAACTGCAATTACTACAGCAAAACTCCAAAATACCAGCCAACCCGGCACACCATAGAAGTAAAACGCAATACCGATTGCAACCAACGCCAGCTGCGCGAGACTCAATATCAGCACTGATTTCCTGACAGATAAGCCAGCGTGTTCAAGCACATGATGAATGTGTGTCCTGTCTCCCGCAAAAGGAGAGCACTTGCGACGCATCCGCCGCACCATCACCACCAGCGTATCGATCAGCGGAATACCGAACAACCAGAAAACCAGCGACGGCTCCGCCGACACCTCACCCCTTGTGACCTGTGCCATGAACCAGCCCAACACAAGTCCGAGCCACATGCTGCCGGCATCACCCATGAATACCCAGGCGCGCTTGACGAACAGGCGCGAGTTCAAAAACAGAAAACCAAGCAGCGCCCCAAGCATAGCCCATGTTATTGGCAACAACTCATCAGCGCCCGCAAGTTGAAAGATCGCCGCCACACCCAGTGTCGTGATCAACGCCATCTTTCCAGCCATGCCGTCCGCGCCATCTATCATGTTGATCGCATTGATCCCGCCTACAAAGGCAAACACACTAAATGGCACGGCAAACATACCCAGCAGAATATCTTCACCCAATATGGTACCGAGATGTGTGATCGTCCCATCCGCGCCAACGATCACCACTGTCACAAGAAATACTTGAATCATCATACGCAAGGTAACTGGCAAACCATGCTTGTCGTCCAGCACACCGAGCACCACCAGTGCAGCAGCACAGCCCATCAAAACAGTGATATTACCGTGCACCCCATCGCTGGCTACAAGTGCGGTCAAAACCGCAGCAAACATTGCCAACCCACCCACAGTTGGTGTCGGATCCGCATGCTGCTTGCGTCCGCCCGGTTGATCCACGATATTGAATTCATACGCCAGCTTGCGTAGCAGCAAAATCATGATTGCGCAAACCATCGTGGAAACTATAAAAATCTGCATCACAACCTTTTCAAAAAATATTCAATGCCACCAAAAACTGCGCATGCAGGATTTTACAGGTTCCAGAATAAGAATTCTGTAGGGATACGGGAAATTTCGTGTCAGTGTTTGTCCTACAAGATGGGAGACCAGCCTTCAAGTGCAGCAGTAATCTGTGTCACTGCACTTTTTGATGAAAACAGCTTTGCACGAACTCGCTCTACAACACCATTTCGCGAAAGTATTACTGCAGACTAACAAATGCCATCACGTCATGGCCGAGAAAACTCGGCAGCCACAGCATACGAGAACAGATAAACATGCATCGCCCGTTATAAATTTTCATGCTGTCTTTTCTGGAGATTCACTCGATGATGCTTGCTCCCAATATATTATCCTCATGCCGAATCAACATGACTGCGCTATTACAAGCCATTGATAACCTCAAAATAACTTCGAATTACTAACTGCTCATCAAACTCACACTCCATTTTTCTCCTACCTTTCAGCCCCATCTGCATGCGGTCTTCATGAGGCACTTCTATCATGCGAATCAGCTTTTCGGCCAAATCTTCCGCATCACCTACTTTGCAAAGCAAACCATTCACGCCATCATCCACCACATCACGACACCCCACCGCATCGGTAGTCACTATCGGCCTGCCTATGGCAGCGGCTTCCAATAATGAACGCGGCACGCCCTCGCGATAGGAAGGCAGCACAACGCAATCCGCTGCAACCAAATAAGGCTTTACATCATCCGCCACTCCCAGATACTCAACAACACCTTCATCTACCCAAGCTGTCATTTCCGCTTTAGAAACTGCGGTCGGATTTTTCGCATCGAGAAAGCCTAAAATCTGAAACGTTGCAGCCGGATATTTTCGTTTAACTATTCGAGCCGCATCAACATATTCGCCTATCCCTTTGTCCCACAACAAGCGAGCAACTAGAAGAAAGTGAAGCTTACGATTTTCAAAAGACTGAATCGGCGAATAGCTAAATGCACCTAGATCAACTCCAGAGCCCGGCAACCTACTAATCTTATCCGCTGCCACCAATCTCTGCACGACGAACAACTGCATATCTTCATTATTCTGAAAAAACACATGACGGGAGCGTGAAAAGGCAGACTTATATAGTTGCCGCACCAATCGTGTTAACCAGTTTTTACGAATGAATACCGCGCCTAGCCCTGCAACATTATTCACCACAGGAATATCCAACACACGAGCCGCTAGGGAACCATAGACATTAGGCTTGACGGTGTAGCCCAAAAACACATCGGGTTGCTCTCGACGCAACAATTTCAAAAAACGAAAGAATAACAACAAATCTCGCCCGGGATGGGTGCCCTTATTGTCCATCGGTAAAGCAACAAACCGGCAACCTAATTCCGCCAGTCGCGGCGCATATTCATCATAGGGAGCGACAGCTACCACATCATGACCCTCTGCAACCAAAGCGCGAATCAAACCTGCGCGAAAATTGACCAAATTCCAAGCTGTATTAAGAGCAATAACGATTTTCATAAATTATTTATTCTTTTCACCTAATTCGCTCTTCTTCCAGCCACGCCTGAAACATCAGCACATCCCACAAGTGATAAGCCCAATTACGCTGACCCGACAAATGCTCTATCCACTTTTTCCGAATAGGCGCTGGGTGAAAATATCCCTCTTGCTGCAAGCGCCCTTCATCCAACAACGACTCAGCCCACTCACACAAAGGGCCACGTAGCCAATCATGTAGCGGTACACCAAACCCCATCTTCGGTCGTTCGATCAATTCTTTTGGTACATGACGATAAAGCACCTGGCGCAATGCCCACTTGGTTTGCCCATCGCGCAGTTTCAAGGACTGAGGTAATCCCCAAGCAAAATCCACAACTCGATGATCAAGGAAGGGTACACGTGTTTCCAACGAAACGCCCATCGCAGCCCTATCCACTTTCACCAGAATGTCATCAGGCAGATAAGTCAACATATCAAGCGCCATCATTCGTTGCACATCACCCAGCCTTTGCAATTTAGGTGCATTGCCAGTTAAAAGCGTAGGCGGCTCAAGCCCGTCAATGACAACTGCTGCAGGATCATCCCAATGAGACACCAGACCAAGATACAGGGCATCCACTGAACCACTGGCCAGCACACCCGCACCTTTATGTAACTTATCCCCCCAATTGGTCGCAGTCCATTTAGTGATCTGGTTCCACCTTTGTGGTGACACACTGGTCAAACATTTTGCTACCGACTTGCGCAGTGGCACAGGAACCACAGACAGTTTCTGCCAAATATTCTGCGTCATTTGGTAACGGTTATACCCACAAAACAATTCATCCCCTGCATCCCCAGAGAGTGAAACTGTTACATGCTGCTTGGCAAGTTGCGAGACCAGAAATGTGGGAATCTGCGAAGAGTCTGAAAACGGCTCGTCATACAAAGTCGGTAAGCGAGGAATCACCGCCATGGCTTGTTCAGGCGACACATATAACTCGGTGTGCTCTGTTCCCAAATGCTGCGCCACCACTTTGGCATGCACTGCCTCGTTGTAACCCTCCTCATTAAAACCAATGGTAAACGTCTTAACAGGCCGAGACGATTGTGCCTGCATCAACGCCACCACGGTCGAAGAATCCACGCCACCCGACAAGAAAGCCCCCAAAGGCACATCCGCAATCATCTGCTGATGCACAGCATTTTTCAGCAAGATTTCCAGCTCATCCACAGCTTGAGTTGCACTACCTGAAAAAGTATTAGCAACGCCAGACTCTGCTACCTGCGCCCCCGACCAATAAGTCACTACATCAGGTTCACGCCGCAGCAAGGTAACCGTCAATAAGCAACCTGGACGCAGCTTTGAAATTCCTTTATAAATTGAATAAGGTGCAGGTATATAGTTATGTCGCAGCAGCAAACTTAAAGCGCCTCGATCTATTTCTGTATTAAAATCCGGATGTGCGCGCAACGACTTCAACTCCGAACTGAACAGAAAAGTGTCGTCCTGCCAGCCATAGTAGAGTGGCTTTTCGCCAATGCGATCTCGAGCAAGGGTTAGTGTTTTGGTCTGTCTATCCCATACCGCAATAGCAAACATGCCAACGGCTCTCTCAATTGTCCCTTCAATACCCAAAGCATCAAATCCGGCCAGCAAGGTTTCAGTATCAGAATGACCGCGCCATGCCGGAGCCAGTGATGCACCTTCCAATTCTTGTCTGAGTAACAGGTGGTTATATATCTCACCATTGAACGCAATGACATATCGACCACTGAGTGAATGCATCGGCTGATGCCCAGCAGGAGACAAATCTATAATCGACAATCGGCGATGCGATAAGCCGATTCCCGCATTGTTATCAAACCACATACCGCTGCCATCAGGCCCCCGGTAAGCTATGGCATCAGCCATTTTTTTTAATAACGTATCGGTGTTGTTTGGGAGGACAGAACTTAAATAACCTGCAAAACCACACATCAGCCTTTATTCCTTAGCGCAAATAAATACTTGCCCGCCAAGCTTCTTAACCAAAAGCTGTGCACTCCATTTGGGCAGCCATGTGAATATTGCAAACCACCCATCTCCCAAACAAGATCTCCGCCAAATCTCCTCTATAGCGGTCAAATTTATGAAGCGTTTATCGAAAGAGTTACGTATTTCAGTGCTACTCCGATACCAAGTCCATTGATCCAACCATTCACAAAAATCCTGACTCCATTGCCAGATTGATTTCTCGCCTTTGTGATAACCCAAACCAATTGCCCGTAAAAATGATGCATAATAAATTCTGCCTTGAGACCTTTTTGGAAACCAGTGCAGAAATGGTATGCCACAATATCCTTCTAGCCATACACTCTTGTCTGGAAACAGACTTAATACTTTTCCACCAGGTTTTAATACACGATAAATTTCACCAAGAACAAAATCAATGTCTTCAACATATTCTAATACTTGGTTATTGACGACAAAATCGAACCTTTCATCTGAAAAAGGAATTATTCCATTCTCCATTGGTTTAATTATTGAACCCAAAAGTTGCGAAGGAACTTGAGTAGAATAGTCACCACCCTCATAAAAAACATCACAACCTTTCGCATCAATACACAATTCGCTTAACTGCGTAACAATATGACCTGCTCCACAACCATAATCCAATACTACTATTGGTAACCCAGCAGCTTCGCTTTTAATGTACGTTGCACAAAATTCATAATTATTCATTTTTTGATTTCCAAATAAACATGCTGATAAACCTTCTCGAAACGTTCCCTACAGCGTTTCATAGTAAATTCGGAATATATACGAGCCTTAGATTTTTGACCTAAGATAAACCGCTGTTCTGCTGTTATTGCCAATAATTTATTAACACCTTCTGTCAATGCCTTAGAATTATTTTTAGGCACGACAACTCCCGTATTAGAAAGCAAAAAAGCTGCATCACCCACGTCAGCAGTTACGCAAGGCAAACCCATTGCCATCGCTTCGCCCAGTCCATTAGGAAATCCTTCAGTACGGGAATGCAAACAGTAAATATCCATGGCAGCAAAACAAACAGGCGCATCAGATCGCTCTCCCAACAGCACAAAACGATCTGTATATCCGGTAGCAGCGATCCACATTGCTAATTCCGCATTGTTTGCATCCAAGTCACGCCCAACGAGCAAGAAGCGAACATCATAAAATTGATGAGCCAAGAACCCCGCGGCTCTCACAAAATTGGCATAATCCTTATCTGCATGAAAGCGGCCAAGGCTACCGACTACAATCGTATTGTCATTAAATTTGCATTGCGTACGTAACGCGACCCTTTGTACCTTTGTTGCCACCAGGCGCTCAGTCTCAAAACCATTAGGTATCGACACCATACGAGAAGAATCATAACCAACCTCAATATGTGATCGACGTGAAGCATCTGCCGCACAGATAATCGTATGCGGTAGCCAGACAGACAACCATGCACATAATTTTCGCACCAATAGCGTTGTTCGCTTGCCACCCGCAGTGATGTCTGTTGTCCTTACCCCCCAAATCACATGATGATTGCCCGCCAAACGCGCAGCTAGCCCCCCCAATAGATCGGCGTGATACATCCAAGTTTGCACAATGTCAGGACGTTCTAAGCGAATCACTCTCACCAATTCCCAAAGCACACGAGGAATATCCAATGAAGAATGCATTCCCAATGTTCGCAACTCAACACCCATTTCTCTCAACTGCTCACCAATCTTGCCTACGCCTGTAAGTGAAATAACAGAATGACAGTAACCCGGATTGCCTTGATGCGAATCAATCAAACGCTTAAGCATCAGCTCTGCACCGCCAATTTCAAGTCCAACGATGACGTGCAAAATATTCAATGATGAACTCCAAGCTCCCGAAACAATTGATCCCATCTATCGAGTACTTTTGACAATCTGTAACGACTTACAATAGACACTCTGGCCTGTTTACCTAACTCAACACTAAAGACATCATCACTCATAATTTTCTCTAGTGCCTTTACAAAATCGTTTTGGTCATTTAGGTTAACGAGCATTGCGTATTTACCATTGTCAGTAATTTCACGAGGCCCACTTGGGCAATCAAAAGCCACACAAGGTAAACCTACACCCATTGATTCAAGCAATGCATTTGGAAAACCTTCGTACTTGGATGCCATAACAAACGCATCAGCTTCAGCCATAACACGCCAAGGACTCGTCGTATGACCCTTCAAAATTATTCTCTCACGCAAACCAAGATTGATAATTTGCTCCTCAATTTCAATTTTTAATGGTCCATCACCATAGATATGCAGATCCCAATTATCTAAGCGTGGAGCAATCTCAGCGAACGCATCTATTATTAACCTTACTTGCTTTTCTGCTGAAAACCTCCCAAGACTCAACAATATTTTTCGTTCACCAAATAAACGATTTTTTAAAACCTCAATAACTCCTTCTGGCAAAGGATTGGGTATATAACGCACCTTCTTCAGCCCAGGATAATTATGTAGTATTTTCTCTGCCACAGACTCTGTTTGAACTGTCACCATGTCGGAATATCGATAAAGCTTCCGGCAGGCCAACTCCCATAATTTCGTGCATGACTGACTCGAAGGGTCACGTCTTTCGCAAATAATAAGAGGTGTTCGCAGGAATGCGGTTGCGATAATTGTAGCTACATTTACATTTGGCAAAAAAGAAATAATGACATCTGGCTGTCTATCTTTAATTATCCGTCTCAACGCAAATAACCTTTTCAGGTAGCCTATCAATGTTTTTCTGTTGATTCCGACAACATCTGCTAAATAAATCAGTTTAACCTCATCTGACGATTTGTAGAATGGCTGCCCACCACCGGAGAATGTTGGGATAAGCGTAACTTGATAACCACGTGCTACCCAAGCATCACAAAGCGTTGTCGCAACTCGCTCTGCACCACCAGAACCAAGAGAGCTTGTAAGTAAAATAATCTTCATTGGGCTCAATATTATGGGGCTTGCGTTGTGTTAAGTTCATCTATTCCATAAATAATATTTACTTGGGGAAATTAAATGACTGTTGGTCACTTTATCTATTTTTTTCTCCCACCCATGAGGAGCAATTTTCAAAAGCTGCTTGTATCGCAGCGATGTCAATCGCAACTCCATCTCCAACTGCGCCAAAATCCTTAACGTTGATGATGTTTTTTATTGCATCCGTCCACCCACAAACTATCGGAGATAGCACCAAGATCAACTATCAGTTTTTCTTATATTACTGACCCTGCCGCGTATTTCGCTAGCAAAATTAATATTATTAATTGAACAAATGATATCAGGACAAATATTTTTTATTGACTCTATTTAAACATTGAATACGCGCAATATAAAGGTAAACCAAGATAAAAAATGGAAGTGTGTACTTAAAGATAAAAGGCTCTTTTATTTCAAGAGAAAATATTAGAAATACCAGCATTATACCAATCACCTTCAGATCTCCATGCAAAGGTATTAACATTCGTACATATACACCCAAAAGCGCCCCATAAAAAAGAATCGAAAGTGGTAGGCCTAAAGCATAAAGAGCTTGGAGATAGCCTGAATCATGACCAGAATAATTTTTGACTTCAGGGCCAAGTTCAGACACTCTTCCCGATCCAATAAGTAAGTTGGTGACGCCCATCTCCCTTGTGTTAGACAGTTTCGCAATCAGATTATTGGCCGAGGAAGATTCTCCAATAAGGAAAACATCTAAAGCCCAGTTAAAGGTTCTCGCTAACTTTACATCATTGCCTTCTATTTCAACACCATCCAAATCCATTGACTGAAGATATAAATATCCTCCAAACAATGAGATTATTAAAAATATTGGGATAAGCTGTGATCGAGTGGAAAAGAAAATAAAACCAAACATTAAAGAAAGAGAAACATACAAACCTGTTCTACCTACAAAAAGCGTAGCAATAGTAATTAATAATGCTGCGAGCACTAAACCAAATTTTCCCCCTCCACTTTTCATTTGAGTAAAAAGTACTAATGAAGCAACAACTCCAAGACAAAGCTGCAAAGAAAGAATTGCACCGCCACCATTGCTAAATCCTGAGAACCTAACACCCTCAGAAAAATCGATATTCCCTGAATTAACTAAAGCTACATCCACCCAATCTCGAAATTCCGGGCTAAGAACGGAGTAAAACACAAACATAACCTGAAGCATAGTAGCTAATAAATAAAACAACATCGCCGTATTGAGGTCAAACCGGGACATACGCACATACAAAAATGCACCTAAAACTGTAAATATTAGGAACCAAAAAACACGCGAGAACATAACACTATCTTCAGTGCCGTTGATCCCCAACCAAAAAACAGTAAAGGGCAACAATAACGAAGTTAGCGTGATGAAAAGCTTATTACTCAGGGCAAATCGTGCTAATAGATAAAAGGCGGATCTTCCATATAAAATGAACATGATCAACAAAGCTATACGCCCCGTGCTTATAGAAGGTGCGGCAGTAAAACTTATGTTGAAAATGAGACCAAAAGTTATTGCCACCTTAAATATAGCAGATACTAATGACATTAATATTTTAATATTTATCATGATAAATTAATTTCCATTACTACCGATTCACGCTGCACTTGAACTTGTTTCTGCGGGTATCAGCCCGAACTCTACTTACGGTAATAGCCACAAAAACATAACGCCAATCTTGTTGCGTATTTCGGTGTCATAGCAATTATTAAAAAGGCAAATTTGTAATTTTTAAAAACTAGAAATACAAATTTTAACAATTCACTATTACCCGTCTTTGATATGAAGATACAGCTAGATTGCGCATAACTAACAACACATCTAATGCAACATAGTTTTGCTAAAATTGAAGGCATTCCAAAACTTATCGCATCTTTGTAAATCGCTTGCCAAATTGTTAAGTTCTCCAAGTGTTTTTTAATATCAGTTGTACCGGTTGTATTCTCTCCATGAATTCGCCAAACACCTATATTTCTATCAAGGTACTTAACTTCGCCTCGTAGCGTTAAACGATACAGCGATTCCCAATCAGAACTTATGGCAAATGATCTATAGAAATCGATTTCAATTGCCCGTTTCCTGTCATAGAGCACACCCATGTGCATAACCATGTAGTTTTTATTAGGGATTTTTTTCAGAATCTGCATACCCGTTGCACTTTCTACTTCTGGTATTTTAGAAACACATTCACCATGCTTAAACTTTGTCGTAACTCTTGCCACAATCATTACTACGTTCTGATTCTTTCCAATAAGATTGACTGCCTCAGCAATAAAATCAACATCAGTGTAGTAGTCATCACCATCCAGATTCACAACAAAGTCTCCGGTTGCATGATTGTCTAGCAATTTTTTGTAATTGTTTGTACGGCCCAAGTTTACGCTGTTTCTAATGTATTTTAGTCGGCTATCCTTAATGCTTGACACCACCTGCGGTGTATCATCAGATGATGCGTCATCACCAACAATTACTTCAAGATTAGGATAGTTTTGCGCGAGAGCAGAATCAATCGCATCACGAATAAGGGGTGCTTGATTATAGGTAGGGATCATTACCGTCACTTTAGGTTTGCTATGCTCGATCTTCATGGCTTGACCTTAATCCACACTGTCATACGCCCAATTTGGGAAAACACTTGTCGCGTAGGGTAGGTAAACAGATTGCCCAGAAACTTCGATGTTCTGAACTTCCCAATCCTGCTTCGCCATCTTAGGCAAAAACGCACTGGACGTGCAGCCCACTTTAATATTCGCCTCGACGAAGTTGCTGTAATGTCTCAAGATTGATGTTTACAATAAATTTAAAAGTTGGCTTAAGAAGCTTTTTGATTAAGGAAGGCTGCTTGTGCTTAGCCCGATACACCCACCCAAGACCCATAAATATCCTGATAATAATCACTCCATGCTTTCTGGCTAGGACGGATATTGATCCGCATTAAGCCGCAGTGGCGACATTTAACAAATGTGAATATATCTGAAAAGTTTCCTTCAAGCAGATCGTGTCCAGCAACATCAATTTCATCTTTTTATGTACCGCCAAGTGGACATACAACAATCTCACTCAGAATGGCTTTGAGCTTATTAACCTCCTTTTTGAAATCTCTTGAGAATATTAACTGCATTAACATTAAGACCTACATCAAAATCCACAACTCATCTTGCTTCACAATTTTCGACAATAAACTCTCAAATTGCACCCCCCGAGATATTAATTATCTCTAGTTGTAGTTAATGATACTGAGATATTCATAAGATATTTTCCTGACATCCCTTTTTCAGGCCATCTATTAATCGTATGTCTTCAGCATAGTACTTGCGAATAAAATCACGAACATAATCTGCGGTAAATATTTCTCTCATGCGAATATCTCGAGGCACATATACCTTAGACCTCAGATAATTTTTTGTGTTTTCGGGTAGTGTCTTACTTAATAGATTAGTAACCGGCCTAGTCAGCTCGATAACACTACGTACAGTATTATTCCGATATACCATGGAACGATTACCTAAAGTTGAAAAATTACCCTCCGACGTTTGAAAGCTACGGCCCACACGATGACCGACTTCACCCAGCAGATCTCCAATCTTTTCAACAGGGTAGATCTTATCAACAATTCTTTCTTCATTCAGATAGATATAATCATGCTGCTTCTGAAAATGGATGTAGCCAGCAGGTAGCAAATGGTTATGGCGCGGCTGTGCCATTAGAAAGTCGATGATATAACTGATTTCACGCTTGACATCCATAAGATTCATCTTATGCATCGGCCGGTTGCCATATGCATTCAAACGCTGAGATACAGATGACGCAAACCGTGAAAAGGGATCTCGGATCACAGCATAAGAATGGTAGGTCATTACTTTATTGAAATCTTTTTCAAAGTATTCACGAAGCACAAACAAGGGTATATGAACGTAATCCAAGAGCCCCAGTTCAGGGTGCGTTTCTACCCTTCCGGTATATGTACCATCAAGATCATCAAATTCCTGTAAAAATGTACGCACAGAAGTACCTGCACATTTTGGAATATGAACAAATACAAAGCCGTATTTACTACTGATTATCATATAAATAATCTTTATACTTGTTCCAAGCTACACTTCACTTCTAGCAAATTCACTATACAGCATGTCTTTTCCATTGACTGGCATCCAAACCGGTGATACGTTCAAATTTATCAATATCGACACAATAGATTTCCTCTAAGTATTTCACGTCATCCGGTGCGATACCCGAATCGTAATCCAGAGCATGAACTCGTTTCGAATCAACTTCACCAAAGGAGGAAACCCCAAGATGCTGTGCAATCTTATCAAGTGTCGTTTTCGGATCTTGCAGCAAATCCTCTTGTTTCATACACAGCACCTGCTCACTCCTAAAAAAGCTGTATACATTTTCCATTTGTTTTGAGTAAAACCCTCGTTCCACATAAGAAAAGACACGATTCTGAGACTGACTGGTAGTGCGCTTATCAGAATACATCCTTACGCATTCACCGAAAGAGCAAGTTTCGTTCCCCTTCTTTGTTTCCATATTCCAATGGCTATACGCTCGCATCGCAGGATCACGAAATATAAAAACAAGTTTGATGTCAGGATTATATTCATAAATTCGTCTAATCGATTCATGCCACCATATATAGATCGGTGTAACTTCACCTTTCACTCTGTTAGACCTGCATGTCGAGAAAAAAGATTTATACCACCATTCACGGAGTATTTTTGGGTAACAAAACATGTTTTCGTTATCGAAAAAATGCACCTCCTTGGTTTCTGCTAAACAGATTTCCGGATGGGAACGGAGGTATGAGTCCAGTGCTGTTGTTCCTCCCTTTTGCACCCCTCCTACCAGGAAATCCAGTTTACTTTGGTTAGAGCTTAAAGCTCCTTTAATGATTCTTCGAATTATGTTGAGCATTGAAAACACAAACCCTTGTTCCTAAAAAAGTACCACGAATCTTTTCTTAAAAAACGGAGGGTTTGAATCCCAACCGCTGAGAAAAACGGAATGCGAGAAAGACATTCCATGTCACTATACCTATTGCAGAGGACAAAGCAGCGCCATCAACTCCGTAGCGAGGTATCAGAAGAAAGGCCACCACTGCGTTAACGGTGAGACCCACCACTTGCCCCATGAGAGAATCACCTTCATATCCACTCATAATGAGAAATAGTCCTACTGAACCGAACGCCACATTCACTAGTTGCCCCGTTGCGAGAATTGCCAGAGACCACACGGCCGAGTCTGCGTAGGCTTCGCCGAAGACAAGATGAATGATCGGTTCCCCGAAAAAGATCAACGGCAATGCGATAGGCAGCGCAATGATCAGTGCCCCCCGGGCAGACTGGCGATAGAGCCGCTGCAGGCGCGCCCTGTCTTTGTCCCGATGGACATGGGTGATATGTGGGCCGATCACCGAATTAATGATGGTAAGTGACAAGACCACCAGCATAGATCCGTTCTGAGCAATCTGGAGTACAGCGACATCAGCATCCGTACCAAGCCAGCCAAGAACCAGAATGCCAATCTGGCCATTGAGCGTACTAACAGCCGCGAGCAAGGTAAATGGTAAAAGTGCCCGCCCCCACTCGCCATCTCGGTACATTGGCAAAGCACTGCTTACTAGTCTGGGGGAGAAACGCCGTAGATACCAAGTTCCAACCAAAAAAGCACCTGCAGTGGCTGCTATTTGACTCGCCAATGCCGTGACAGTATTAAGCATACCCAGCAGCAACAGAGCCCCCGCGATGAGTAGATGCAATCCGGGTCGAGCCAGCAAATCAGGGAATTGAGCGTAAATAACTTTCCGCAACCCTTGCAACATACTGTATCGAAGTACATTTAAACCTAGCAATGGCAGCAAAAGGCTGCCAATAAGCAATAGAGTCCAGCGATCATCTAACGACCAACTAGCTAGATAAGCCGCAAACCCACTAATAATAAGCACCATAAATAATGAGCCTACCAGCACCCACTGGTGAGCGCGCCTTAAAAGACCACGAAAAAACCCCCACTCTTCTTCGTGGTGATAGCGCGCAACTTCTCGTACAATCAATTTACCTACCCCGGGTCCTACGGGCAAAGAGAGCATTGAAATTATTGCCATCACAAAAACATACTGCCCATAACCTTCCGGGCCGAGTCCACGAGCAAGAAGGATAGAGGCAGCAAGTGCAAGTGCAAGGGAAATAAGTTTGAGCCCACCTACCCCCATTGCCCCTTGTACCAACTGGTGCCGAAGGTCACTATTCTTGTTTGAGTTAATAAGCAACTTCAACCACTTTATCGTACTCATTTAATACTATTTACCTTTGGTAATATATTGCTTAAAAACTGTCGCACAGATACATCAGTTTTGTAGAACATAGTTATACATAGTAGCCATGTTATACGTGGTAAAATCCAATCAAGCTTCAGCGATCAAATATTTTTAACGTACCATTCCAATGCCTCACCCAGCCCTTCTCCTATCCGGCGTGTAGGTTCATAACCCAATAATTTTTTTGCTTTACTTATGTCTGCCAATGAATGCATGACATCCCCTGTCCTAAAATCGCGAAAAGTGGGTTTGAAGTTGTTAAGATGAGGAAACTGCTCAACAAGATGGCTGCGAAGGAGTTCGCAGAGCGAATTTAGGTTGGTGCGATCACCCACGGCTACGTTATAGACTTGGTTGGTCGCTACAATATTTTCTGTTGTGGCAGCAAGCAGGTTGATTTGCTCCACATTCTCAATATAGCAAAAATCTCGGCTGGTTTCGCCATCGCCATTGATATAAACAGATTCGCCTTTAATAAGCGAATTTATCCACCTGGGGATGACCGCAGCATAGGCACCATTAGGATCTTGACGTTTGCCGAATACATTGAAATAGCGCAAGCCAATTGTCTTGAAACTGTATGTACGAGCAAAGACATCGGCATAGAGTTCATTTACCAGCTTGGTGACTGCATAGGGCGATAGCGGCTTGCCGATTTTATCTTCAACCTTGGGCAGGTCGGGATGGTCGCCGTATGTAGAGCTAGATGCGGCGTAAACGAAGCGCCTTACTTTTGCATCGCGTGCAGCAACCATCATATTCAGGAAGCCGGAGATGTTGGTTTCATTGGTACTGATGGGGTCTTCAATTGAGCGCGGGACGGAGCCTAAGGCGGCTTGGTGGAGGACGTATTCGACGGGAATGTCTTCCTTTTCCCCTAGCTCTCCTGACGAATCTACCAAGTGGTCATCTACACCAGCAAGCTGGCTAGTTACTGCTTGCCTCGCCAGCGGGCGAAGGAAATCTAAATTAGGAGAGGGGTGAAAAAACATAGCGCGACGGCAATCTTCAAGATTGCAGATGTCGCCTTGAATGAAGTTGAAGTTGGCCCATTGTTCAGGTGTGACCAGTGATTTCACTTCGTCCAGATTGTGCTGGTAGCCGGTAGCAAAATTATCCAGCCCTACCACTTTTTGATTGAGCTTAAGCAGGGTTTCCAGCAGGTTGCTGCCGATGAAGCCCGCAACGCCGGTAATTAACCACGTATGCAATTCTGTAGAAAGGCGCAACTTAAGTTGAGAATAAGACTCTAGTAACATCACAGCCGCCACAATCTGATGCCGGTAGCTTTGATGTCTTCGCTTGAATATGCCGACTTGATGTCAATGAACACTCCACATGGCTTTAGCATATGAAGTAAATTAACTACTGGCTGATCAATATATGCAGCATGTGAAACTGCTGCGATGATAGCATCCACCTTACTGGGTAGCGCATCCCACTCAGTCAAGCTGATACCATACTCATGCTGCGCCTCTTTTGTATCAGCCAATGGATCATGCACGCTGACATCACAACCGAATTCCTGAAGTTCTTTCACTAAATCCGCAACCTTACTGTTACGCAGATCAGAACAGTTTTCTTTAAAGGTAAGTCCAAGCACGATGACCTTGGCATTCTTGACTGTTGAGCCAGCCTGAATTATTTTCTTTATAGTTTGCTGGGCAATATAGGAAGGCATGCCGTCATTAATGCGGCGGCCCGCAAGAATAACTTGCGGGTGGTAGCCGAGCATGTCAGCTTTATACGTCAGATAATACGGGTCAACACCAATACAATGCCCACCTACCAAGCCCGGACGGAAAGGCAAAAAATTCCATTTGCTGCCCGCTGTCTTTAATACCTCTTCCGTATCAATATCGATTTTATTGAAAATGATGGCGAGTTCATTCATCAAGGCAATATTCAAGTCACGTTGGGTATTTTCGATAACCTTGGCAGCTTCTGCCACTTTGATGCTGCTGGCAGGATAGATACCTGCAGTGATAACTGATCCATAAACTTCACTGATTATCCTGAGAGTCTCAGGGGTGTCGCCCGACACCACCTTGACGATCTTGGTGACTGTACGTTCCTTATCGCCAGGGTTGATTCGCTCGGGGCTATAACCGACAAAGAAATCTTTTTTCCATTTCAAGCCAGAATACTTTTCAATCAAAGGTATACATACTTCCTCGGTCGCTCCTGGGTAGACGGTGGATTCATACACCACAATTGTTCCGTGTTTGATATATTTACCAACACTTATTGAACTTGCAATCAGTGGCGTCAAGTCAGGCTGATGAGCCTCATCGACAGGGGTTGGGACGGCCACAACGATAAAATTTACATCATTTAGCGCTTGCGGATCAGTATGAAAGCTCAGCTTGGTTGCTGCACGCAACTCCTCCGAGCTTACCTCCCCGGTTGGATCAATAAAATTGCGATATGAAGCAATCTTATCGATAGAAAGATCAACACCGATACTGGAATATTTCTTGCCAAACTCTACTGCCAATGGCAACCCTACATAACCAAGTCCAACAACTCCTACTTTCAAAACTTTCCCCCTGATTTAATAATGCTCTCACAACTTTTATAGCTTGCTATTTACCCAGCACCACTTTCCGGCGACTTCTAACTAAAGCAGCTAGCACTACAACTGCACCTGCTAAAATTGCTGAAACAAGTACAATCAGTGTACGCCTAGGTTTAATTTTTTTATCCGGCACCACAGCTGGGTCAAGTACTCGGAATGCAAACTCTCTTTGTGCGTTGGCTAACATTGCACTTTTTTGCTCCTGCCCAATCAGGTCGAACAATGTTTTTCGCATTTCTTCAATTTGTGTACGCGCCAGTTCTTCATTGAGATACTTGAGATTATTCTCACTACGCGCTATGGCCTGCAATCTGAGATACTGATTGAGTTGTGCAACCAATCGATCTACCCACACTGCTGCCAATTCCGGATCTGCCCAATCTAAAGACACTGTCACCAGATTGCTTTTTTTATCGGCACCTACACTCAACACACCTTTGTCAAACAAGCGAAACACATCCATTTGTCCGGGCTGCTCTTTTGGGTCATCTTCCTTCCATTTTTCTTTCGCTGCATCCCATTTGTCTTCGAATAAAATCGGCATGAGTTTGTTTTCTTGCACGAATTTCCACAGAAACTCACGGGACTTTAATACCGCCAGATTTTCCTCGGTGCTGCCACCGCTCCCCAAGGAAATGCCCGCAAGGGAAGCTAACCCACCCAAATTACCGAGCGCCGCTGCCATGCCGCCGCCCTTGGCATCATCACTTTTCACTGGGGCGAGCAACACCTCTGCGCGATAGATATTGGGCAGCAACAAGGAGACCCCGGCGGCAAGTAGTGCAGCCACAAAGACTGATGACAAGATCATGCGCTTGTATGTAACCAATACCTGCCAGATTTCCCGAAGGTCGATTTCGTCTTCGTCGATCATATTATGAGGTTCTCGCTGTAACTCGCTCACTGGTATATCCCGATGGTTTTCATGGAAGCCAAGCTGATCCCGAGTTGCATCACCACGCGCGACCAATCCAGGGTTGAATCCAAGAAGCTGAACTGGTCTATTGCCTGCGGTACGACGATGGCATCGCCCGGCTCCATCGATACTGAATTACTGCTAAACCAGCCGTTGTTCACCACATCCAGCATCCCGTTGGCGCGAACCACATAGATTCGCTTGGTGTCACCGCTGCGCGTGGCTCCGCCCGCCATTTCAAGATATTCTTTGCTGCCGACATCCTCACGATAAATAAAGGCGGTCTGGTTATAAACCTCGCCCAGCACCTGCACTTCTTCCGGACGCTTGGGCACATACAGTCGATCACCATCTCGCAGTGCGATATCAAACGGTGTGTCCTTCAATTTTTCTATGTCGGCAAGCTCAATCACGATGCGCCCTGTTGCACGCACTGTTTTGATCTGCTCGGCAACGCGCTTGGCCGCTACCAACTTGCTGAGTTCACGCGCTCGTGAAATCTCATCGCGCAATGCGCCCGCAGAGGTTTCCATTTTGATCACTTCACTCTCGGTGCGTCGTGCCAATTCATCAATCTGCTTTTGCTGATCTGCCCTGACAGACTCCCGGGTAAATATTGCTGCACGCGGATAGGCATCATCGGTATATCCACCCACACGCGTCAACACGCTGGAGAGGCGTTCACCTTGTGCTACTGGATAGGTTCCCGGGTATTTGACTTCGCCCTGTATGCCAACCCGGATAGCACTGCGCCAATTCGAGATGGTGCGGATCAACAACTCGTCATGGGGCATTAACACGATGTTGGCATCTGCCTTTCCTGCCAGCGCATCGCTTAGATTCACCTCAAAGTGCTCGCTCTGCCGCTTGCCATCAATCACCTCGTAGCGAGTCAGCTCGGCAATTTCAAGATAGGATTGTTCGTTGGGGCCGCCCGCAGCGAATATTAAATCGACCAAGCGCATATGCTCGTCATAGGGATACTGTCCGGGATTGACGATCTGGCCGGAGATAGATACCACATTCAGTGGGTCGATGGAGGACTTGGAAAACACATACACTTGGTCATCCGCCTGCAGCGCTACATCGGCGCTTTTGTTTTGCTTGGCCAGCAAGTCATCCAATGACACACGCAGGGTGGTGACACTGCGCAATATGGGGTCGGTACGTTGTATCAGGGCGTAATCCAGAAATGCGCCGGGGAGTAGGTCATCCATCGAGTTGATCAAGCTGGTGAGCTTCATATCTTTCGATAAACCATATTGCCCCGGACGTTTGATATGTCCCAGCAGGCTGACGGTATCAGCCCGCATGCCTGGTATCGCAAACACCATCAGGATATCGCCATTCTGAATTCCGGTTTGCTGCTGGAAGTCAAAATCCAGAATATTGCGATCCCCCGCCCGACCCAAGCGATCGATTTGAATATGCTTGAGATCGGCATCTGCCAACACTCCGCCTGCCAGCGCCATCACCTCTTGCGCATTTTTCTCACCGCGCAATTCATAGATCGCCGGCCGGTTTGCCTGCCCCGCAACACCAATCACTGCACCAATAGGTGGAATGAAAATCACATCACCCGGCAGCAAACGTTCGTCACTACGGCTATTGCCTTTCAGTAGAAAATCATACAGATCGAGTTCTTTGACTACTTTGCCGTTACGTTTAAGCTGGATATGACGTAATGAACCTTTTTTGCTGATGCCTCCCGCAGAAAATAGCGCATGGGAGATTGTGGATAAGCCGCTTATAAGATAAGAGCCGGGATGTGCCGCATCACCCAAAACAAACACCCGTATCGAGCGCAATCTACCCATCGTGACAGAGGTGGTCACCCCCATCATTTTTTGTCGCACCTGTTCAGCAATCAATGCCTTGGCCTGAACAAAACTCAACCCCACCAAAGTGAGCGGGCCCACCTTGGGTAATTCAATGACACCTTCACGGTCGATAACCAGATTCATTCTGTCATCACGACTGCCATAAAACTGCATCTGCAATTCGTCGCCCGGCCCCAGCACGTACTCAGGGGGCACGGGAATATCCGCAGCAGGAGAAAATGTATTGGGCGTACCCGCGAACAACTGGTAGCCGTATTGAGAAAGGTTGCTATCGACACCACGCACCTTTTGATTCTCAAGAAAGCGCTCCCACGATGAACGCAGATTTAAATCATCCTTTCTGGAAGAAGCCATATTGCGCTTTTCATCCTCATCCGGACGAACCAGGTCGGAACCTTGCAAATTAGACGGCGACTCTGCTTCGACACTGCCGAGCAGGTCTGACTTGAGACGTGCGCGAATAGAGATTTCGATAGCGCTTGGTTTATTACTCACTGTTGCAACTTTGGGCTGGTCTGCCTGTTGTTGAGCGGCGATCTCGTTTGCATTTATTGTGCTGGTGATATTTGAATCATTGGGGCCAACACCCAAATACTGTTGTTTCAACTGCTCTATTTGCTGATTGCTGAGTTGCGGCATTTCTGCCTGCACGATTTGAGCAAACAACAAGGCCAGCAACGCAATAGAAGCTAGTGACAAACGTCCCAACATACTCTTCAAAATTGACTCCCCATGACCATACAGCTTGCTGATTTATTATTTCGACCAAAGCATCCAATGTCAGTTAAAGTAGTTGCAAAGCACTGTGCTTGGTCGGGGTGAGAGGATTCGAACCTCCGACTCCTCGTCCCGAACGCAGTACTCTACCAGGCTGAGCTACACCCCGTATCGGATGCTACAAGAACCTAAAACTGTCGCGTTGCAGCAAACTCAGCCAATTCTAGCAAATTTTGCTTATATTTAGAGTCGGCCAACCCGGCAATGGCATCGCGGGCCGACTCAACTTCGCGCAGTGCTTGCTGACGGGTAAAGTCCAACGCGTCAGTGGCATGGACAATCTGCAACACTTCAGCAAATTTTTTCACATCACCCTGCTCGATTGCGTTGCGCACCACGGCTGCCTGCTCTGGCAACCCATGCTGCATGGCATAGATCAACGGCAAGGTGGGTTTACCTTCAGCAAGATCGTCACCAAGATGTTTGCCTGTCTGTAACTCATCGGCAGAATAATCCAGCACATCATCAACCAATTGAAAAGCCGTGCCGAGATGCATGCCATACTTGGCCACCGCATCTTCATCTTCTGACGAAGCGCCACCCAGTATCGCGCCCAGTCGCATCGCTGCCTCGAACAGTTTTGCTGTTTTGCAATGAATGACACGCATATAGTTGGCGATATCCACATCAGCATCGTGGCAGTTGAGCAATTGCAACACCTCACCTTCGGCAATGGTGTTGGTGGCATCAGCAAGTGTCCGCATCACACGCATGTCGCCTACTTCGACCATCATTTGAAAGGCTCGTGAATACAGAAAATCACCTACCAACACGCTAGCAGAATTACCAAATAATGCACTGGCACTGGCTCTACCACGACGCAAGGAAGATTCATCTACCACATCATCATGCAAAAGCGTGGCGGTATGGATAAACTCCACCACCGCCGCCAGCTCGTGATGCTGCTTGCCCTTATAAGAGAAGGCTTCTGCTGATAGCACCACCAATGCAGGACGTAATCGCTTGCCGCCACTGTTGACGATATACTCACCGACCTGATTAATCAGCAGCACTTCAGAATGCAGTCGCGTGCGGATCACCTGATCAACTGCAGCCATATCTGCCGCCAGTAATTTTTTGAAATTTTCTAAAAACACTTTTTATCCTGAACTCATAGGAGCACACCCGGCAACTCCTAATTCATCGGTATGCACTTTTCGCGGCGCGCATTGTCGCATAAAAACACCCATTAACCCGCAAACCCTACTGCTATTCACGCCACCATAAATGTAATTTTATCAAAATGAATACACCAATCTGCCAAGCAGATACACACAATTATTTGCCTAACGCACTATATTTATGGATAATGCGCGCCCTGTAAGTGCGTACACCCGCCGCACATAACTACAAGTAAGGAAAAGAAAATGAAAGCAGACATACACCCTAATTACCATAAAATCACCGTAACATGCAGTTGCGGCAATACTTTCAAGACCAAGTCTGCAATGGAAAAGGATGCCTTGAAAGTTGAAGTCTGCTCTGAATGCCACCCATTTTATACTGGCACACAGAAGATTGTAGATACGGCTGGACGTATCGATAAGTTCCGTCAGAAATACGGCACCAAAACTGCTGCGTAATAATTTTGCGTTGTAGCTCCTTAAAAAGGCAGCGCTAGCTGCCTTTTTTGTTTGCGGCGCCGACATCGCTCTTACAATTCGCTATCAACTTTAAGTTAAGCTGACGAATGTATTTCATAAAACCGACCGACCCCAACCCCATCACACCTGCTAAAGCGCTATTGCTCGGGCTATTGTGTCTGGTTTGGCTGGGCACCGGGCTGGTCGGACATGATCCGTGGAAACCGGATGAGGCCTATAGTTTCGGGCTAATCTACTCAATATTGCAAAGCGGCGACTGGCTGGTTCCCATGCTGGCCGGTGAACCCTACATGGACAAGCCTCCGTTGTTCTACTGGACGGCCGCCATGTTTGCCAAACTATGGACTCCACTACTGCCACTGCATGATGGCGCGCGCCTTGCCAGCGGCTTTTACACTGCACTGACGCTGCTTTTCACCGGTCTCGCGAGCCGCAGGTTGTATGGCAAATATCGCGGCTGGGCAGCTGTAATCATTCTAATTGGCTGTCTTGGCATGATGGTGCGTGCACATGAAATGATCACTGACGTTGCGCTACTCACTGGTTGCGCGATGATGTTGTACGGCTTTGTGCTAAGCAAGGAGCGCGTCTTGCGCGCCAGCTTCATGATTGGCACAGGCATGGGCATCGGCTTCATGTCCAAAGGTTTCATCTCACCGATTCTGCTCGTCCTTATCGCTATATTTTTGCCACTATTATTCCGCAACTGGCGCACTCGCAATTACTTGCACAGCCTGGG
>Ga0316187_10000892_pt1 | contig 24789 bp, 17 predicted proteins | sample CroRivburrow1_MG_FD_204927 | JGI IMG/M metagenome (GOLD analysis project Ga0316187, IMG submission 204927) | Coastal sediment microbial communities from Maine, United States - Cross River worm burrow 1 | ecosystem: Environmental > Aquatic > Marine > Coastal > Sediment | place: USA: Maine...
CAGATCATCCCGTCTCTTTCAACAGCACCGATATGAACATAGGGTGATTCCTGATCACCCATGAACTTGATTGCATTTTCAATCAGATTCTGGAAAACCTCGGTGAGCCTTGTCGGGTCGCCTGGTATCGATGGCATACTATCGATAACAATTTCTATTCCCTTCTGCTCGATCTGGGTTTCAATTAGCTGGCTCGCCTGGGTTGCGATCTCGGCCAGCTCGCAGTTTACCGGATCACCAATGACACGACCGATGCGGCCCAGCTCCAGCAAATCGTCTAGTAGCGCAGCCATCTTATCTGCAGCACTGTTAATTTTTTCCATGTCTTCTGCAACTCGACCCATATCGTCGGTGTCAAGATCCTTGCTTAACAAGCCGAGAAACCCCTTAATCGTAACCAGGGGTGTTTTCAAATCATGTGACACCGTGTAGGCAAAGCGCTCCAGTTCGGCGTTCTGATTTTCAAGTTCGAAGGAAACCGCTTCGCGTTTTTCCATCTCCTGATTAAGCTCTCTTTCTGTTGCCATCCTGAGAGCGACTTCATGCGACAGACGACGATTCCAGAAGATGAATATCGCCAACAGAATTATGGCTATCGCGGTCACCTGGAAGACCAGTGTATAGTCAGTTCTCGCCGCGAATTTCTGCTTGATCCAGGCATCGAGTATGACCTGTTGCGCCCCCGGGCTAATCCTGTCTATGGCCTTATTTAATATGGAAACCAGTTCGGGAAACTGTTTTTGCACCCCTAACGCCAGCTTGGTATCAAACTCGGTTTTACCAACAATTCTGACATTATTTAAGCCAAGCTCAGCAATAGTGTAACTGCATAGAGCCAATGTACACAGGAGCGCATCGATCTCTCCAGTGGATACTGCAACAAGGCCATCCTGGATATCATCGACAGTTGCAAAATCTATACTCGGGTATTGCCGACGAATTTTTGAAGCGTAGCCATAGTCCCGAATCAGGGCGAGTTTTCGGTCTCTTACTGCCGAGATGCTTTCAACGTAGTTTTCCCTGTTATGCATTGCTATTACGATTGGATTGGATAAATAGCTGTTAGTAAAAACAAGGTGGGATTTGAGATCGGAGTCGTCTGTCTCGGACAAAATATCCACCATTCCGGATTTTGCCTTTGCAGTCGATTCAGTCCAGGTTGCACTGGGACTCATGTCGAAAGTAATACCTGAAATTTTTGAAATCAATTTAAGATGTTCTGCAACAATGCCAATGTATTCACCCTTGGCATCGAATGCTTCATAAGGCAGCCAGTTAGGATCGCCGGTAAAGCTTACCGTCGGATGTTGATTGAGCCACAAGCGTTCGCTTTCAGTAAGCTCTATTTCTGGCACCGGTGCAGCTATCCCGACAGAAACTTGCGCCGACAACAGGATAAAAAACAGCAAGGATTTGAAATCTATGATGCTCGACAATACGCTATTTCCTTTTAACCATCTGAGCACGGTATTTATTGCTCGGCGACGGTCATATATGGGCCATGAACAGGGCAGAATTTTACAGAGGATAGTCCCCGCCATACAATCTATTCCATTATTAATCGACTTATTATAGGTGAGCAGCACAAAAAAATGGACGGTTACCTCTCACCAGGCCTGGTCATCGAGACCCTCGATTTGTGCGCAGGCATGATGCAACAGAACCTCCGCAATCACTTTTCCCTTGTCTGCACTGGCGAGGGTCGCCTGTCCAAAAACGCCCGAGGCTGACCACAGGCCCTGCCCCCTGGTGCGTGTCAGTCGACCCTCACCTTCCGCGCCATCATCGACCGCGCGACTCATATCCACCACTTCGGGCGCAATATGCAGCATCAGGGACGTCTCATGCTCATCGGCGTGCGATCCGTAGCGCTGTGTTAACAAATCCTCAGGCAAGCGCTGTAGTGCCGCATCAGGGTCGAGATACTCGAAGGCGATGCCTTCGGGTAGCAAGGTTTTGACTTCGGCAAGCGGACGCAGCGTCGACAACCCGGTATTGATGACATAGAAACGTGACAGGCCGAAATTCGCCAGGCTCGTACAGGTATCAAAGATTACATCGCGCGCAGTTTCGTAGCGCAAACTGATCGAACCCGGGTACTCGACAAACGCCGGATAAAACGACGCATTGATCAAGGGTGCGACCACGACTGGCAGGCGCTGCATGATATGCTCGCCCACCCAGGTGGCGATTATCGCGTCATTGTTAAGCGGCAGATGCGGACCGTGCTCCTTGGCGGCCGCACCCAGCGGTATCACCACAACCGGATTGTCTGCAAACCATTGCTCAGCCTCGATCCAGCTGAGCGTTTCTAGCTTGACTCCTGGCTTCATTGTTCTCTATTGTTAGGCGCGTTGCGGGATAGTATTGATACGATGATAACCTGAGACAATACTTAAAAATACATTGGTGGCGACAACGGTCTTCCACACGGAATTCGAGTCGGCAGCTGGGCAAGGTCGCTATAAGCTGGATCAGCTATCGCCATGCAGGGGAAATCGAACAGCATGAATCATGAAAACTACTCGGCCTGGAATCCCGGCATCGAGTCGGAGATACCGGCGGAATATCGTGAGCTCGAAACCATTTATGATCCCGCTAATGTGTTCACCACAATTAACCAGGTAAACGAGCTCGCCAAAGAAACCGGTATCAGCCACGAAGAATTGATCAGCTTTCGACCGCATCGGCTGGCTCTACACGAGCTTATCGTGCGCGTTACGGCTAATATCGTCGTGCTTGAAGGGGAAACTGAAGAGGACCTCGGTATCAATTTTCGCACCATCGCGCGAAAAATATTCAGTAAGTATATTATTCCCGGTCTGATGCAAATCGAGCATGGCTTTGACACCATGCGCACCCGCATCGAAGACCTGACCACGCAGGAACTCGAGACGGCGCTATTACAACAGGCACCCGTGAAAAGCGCCAGGCCATCATTCTGGTCGCGTCTGCTGGGCTCGAAACCGACTCCCACGGCCGCGCCACAAAGCAGACAGGAACGCGAGTTCGAACTGATTAACAGCTACAAGCAAAGCGGTCTCAATGCCAGCGACGAACTTTCCGCCGCCGTGTACCGCAGCCTGTATCGAGTCCTGGGTTCGATTGCGACGTCGCGCGGATTTATCGGTAACGATCCGGAGTATCTGAAAAACATCTGCGTCAGGCATGCCTGCAATTACCTCGGCAGCCGCGAGATAGGACGGAAAGTCGGCACCCTGGTAGACGAGGCTATCACCACCGAGGGATACCAACGCATCGCCGATGCCGACGTACCCATACTGATCAGCCTGAAAGGAGCATCAGCTGCGGGCAAGAGCTCGCTGCGGCCGATGCTGCGCGAAATGATGACCGAACTGGGGTTTGAGGAGCATGGCTACGGCACCATCAGCCCCGATATCTGGCGCCGCATGCTGCTCGACTACGATGCCCTCGGCGAAAGCTATAAGTACGCCGGCAGGTTCACCAGCCACGAAATCAATATCATCGATACCAAGCTCGATCACTATATTCGCGCCAAGGCTGACCAGCGACATTCGATCCCGCACCTGATGGTGGATCGTTTTCGCTTCGACAGCTTCGCCAGCGAAAAAATAACCCGTGTCCTGCATAAGACTTACGTTCGCTACATCGACACCATGTACATGTACTTTGTGGTGACACCACCGGAGGCCACCGTCGAGCGCGGCTGGGAGCGGGGGCTGGTGCGTGGGCGCTACAAGGCGGTAGAAGATTTCCTCGCCCACTGCATCGAAGCCTATGCCGGCATGCCCAAATTATTATTCAAATGGCTGGCCAGCGAGAAACCGAAATATTTTTTCGAGTTCCTGGACAATAGCGTTGCCAAGGGAACCTATCCCGAGTTAATCGCGCGCGGTACGCAGGGCAAGATGCAGATTTATCGACCGGGCCCGTTACTCGATATCGAGCGTTTCCAGCGTATCAACGTGCTCGCTACCAGTCCGGACCAGGTGGCAGCGGCGCCCGAACTACTTACCGTGGCAAACAATCTCGGATTTCTACGTCAATGCATTGCCAGGTTTAAACTGATCGAGTTCGTCGACATAACGACCGATACCAGTTTCCTGACGATTCGATCCGGTAGTTTCGAGATTAGTAATCCCGACCTTTTCAAGCAGAACCTGGCCGATGAAACCCTGCGCGAGATAGTCGAATTACTGGCACCCGATTTGCTGGGCGGATAAACTGCGCGCAACCAGGAGAGAACGACCATGCACAAAACCATCAAGGGTAGCTGCCTGTGCCAGGCGGTCAGCTACCAGTTTCACGGCCCGGAGTACGTGTTTCAATACTGCCATTGTTCGCGCTGTCGCAAGTTCACTGGTAGCGCGCATGCGAGCAATATCATCGTGGATCCGGAACAATTCGAATGGCTGAGCGGCGAAGATCAGGTGGGTCGTTTCGAGCACCCGGAGGCCAGGCATTTCGCGACCTGCTTCTGTAAGATATGCGGCTCATCGTTACCCTGGATGGCGCAAAGCGGCGCCGCGGTTATTATTCCGGCAGGCACGCTCGACGATGACCCGGAAATAAAACCCAGCCAGAACATATACTGGAAGGATAGAGCACCATGGCGCAAAGCGGTGGATGAGCTGCCGAAATACGATGAATTGCAACCACGCAAGGTGAAAAGTTAGCGTTTATGTCATGAATATTCGTCGCGTCTGGATACTAGTCGTCAGCTACCTGCTACTAGCGATCAGCCCGGCGCAGGCCGCATACCCGCAAAATCCACTGCTGCTTAACGATTCGATTTATGTCTCGCAGCAAGGCATTTACAAGTTCGATCGCGAACGGCGCGAACCGCTCTGGTCAAGCCTGGCTGGTGTCGAAACTTTCGCACCCGTTGCCTTCGAAAACCTGCTGCTGATCGGCAGCACCCAGGGGTTATACGCGCTGGATCTCGAATCCGGGGATATCGCCTGGCATATCGAACCGCAGCATACCCTGTTCACCCCAAGCATATCTGGCAAGGCCTATGCCGGCAGTTTTCATGGGGAGCTCTACGCAATCGACCCAGCAGACGGCGGCATCGAATGGCGCCGTCAGTTCGAAGGATGGATCTATTCCCCGGTCACCGACTCAGCAGCGAATCGGTTATGGACCGGTGGCCAGGAACATCGGGTGTATGGAATTAGTATGGAGAATGGCAAGCTGCAACGGCAGATCACAACCACGCAGGAATCAGTCTTTAGCCCGGTAGATCTCGGCGGAGACCTGACGGCGTTTAACCTTTTTGACGGTGGCAGCCTTTTGCTGGGTCTCAATAACCCAAAGGGTGACACGATACTGACCGGCGATTCACAGCCCAACCAGATTGACGCTTACCAGGACACAATTTACCGCAGCCATCGAGACGGAACCCTGTCCGCATTCGACCGGCACACGCACAAACTTAGATGGCGCCGTTCACTCACTCAGCAGGATCTCGTCATGCATCCTGCACAGCCCGGATACCTGCTATTAAGCGATCGCGATCAGACTCTAATGCTACTTGATCTCAAGCAAACCGACCTCCCCTGCGCTGTTCAGCATGACCTTCAATGGATGTTACCGTTGCAGCTAGACGTCAGGAGTATCATCTATTTCCAGAAATCGATGCAACCTCCCGGCATGACCCTTGTCCAAACTGAGGCACAGTGTAAATAAAACAAGGGGAATCCTGATGAGAATAGTGAAAGTGTTATACTTGGGAGTACTTGTATTTTTGACCGGGAGTGCCAATGCAGCAGCGCCTTTTGGCGGAGAGGAAGACGTCGATTATGCCAGGGATTTGTGGCAGACGATGATGGATGCGGGCTACGCCGGAAAGGACGGCATGATGTCGCGGCCATATGTGGGTCAGCACCCGCATGGCGCAATTCTCGACACCATCGAAGGCAAGATAGCGCTAGGCGGAAATCTGCACACTATTATCGTCAAGCGCAATTACGGTGGCGAGGGTGTCAGTATTGCCAATGTCGCCAACGATCCGGCGAAGTACCTCAAAGCCGTTACCGTGATGCTGAAACGCCCGGGTTACGATCCTGAAACCAGGGACTGGTTCTGGGCCAAATTCAAGGCGGATGGCAGTCTCGATACCAATCCGGCCGGAATGATGCTGGCCGGCAAGGTGGCCAAAGGCAAACCGATGGGCTGTATCGCATGTCACACTGCCGCACCTGGCGGCGACATGATGTTTCTGCACGATTAAACAGTACTAAAACGTCATTCCCGCTTGCGCGGGAATGACGCCTGCCAATTATTATCGCAGGCCGGACCCGGGATGACGTTTGCTAAAACAAATCCTGCTGCTGGTCTGTAATCGCATCCATCGACGAGCCAATCGCGTTAAGAATCGTGTCCGCGATCGGAGTCAGCTGCTTGTCAACAATGTGTTGATAGTCCAGTTTCGCATTCTGGCATTCCAGTGTCTGTGCTCCGGCAACCGTTATCACGTACTCAATCCAGCTACGCTTATGATACCGTGGAGGCTGCCCATTTCGTTTGAACTCCGCTTCCGCCTTGATCGCGGCCTGCGCATGCGGCGGGATGTTCTTCTGATACTCGAGGAGTTTCTTGTGCAGGCGTTTGCGATACACCAGCTGTTCATCGAACCTGCCATCGAACAGGTCCGCAATCGTCTTCAGGATATAATCCGCATATTCATTCCCGTCAAAAACCAGCTGGTAAAGTGTTTGCTGAAATTGACGGGCGAGCCCGGTCCAGTCGGTACGTACCGTCTCAAGCCCCTTGTAAACAATTTTACGCTCACCCTGTTCGTCATCGATTAACCCGGCATAACGCTTCTTGCTGCCCAGCTCCGAACCGCGCGTCGTAGGCATGAAAAACTGCTTGAAATGTGTCTCGAATTCCATCTCCAGGCAGGATTCGATTCCGTATTCCTGTTGCAGGTGCTCACGCCAGTAGCGATTGATCGTGTCGACCAGGCGGCTACCAATTTCAGCTGCCGCAGTATTGTCGCGAGCACCGTTTAACGATACGAAAACCGAATCGGTGTCGCCGTAAATCACTTCGTAACCCTGCTCATCGATCAGTTTAACGGTCTGGATAATGATGTCATGGCCACGTTTGGTGATCGAACTGGTCAGGCGTGAATCGTGTACACGGCAACCAGCGGTACCCAATACACCGTAAAAGGAATTCATGATGATCTTGATCGCCTGCGATAACGCGGCGTTACCATCACGCTTGGCATGATCGCGTGCCGCCCACAGGTTTTCGATTATCTGCGGCAAAATATGTTCGTCCTTGTGGAAGCTTGCACCGTCGTAGCCCGGAATTACATCCTCCTGCCGCGCAGTTTTGGCCGCGACCCGGGCATAGGGATCGACGCGGAAAGTACGGATGATGCTCGGGTATAGACTTTTGTAGTCGAGTACCAGTACCGAATCCTGCAATCCGGGTTTCGAATCCATCACGTAACCCCCCGGTGCATTCAGCTCACCCTGGTAATCGCCGATGTTCGGCGCGATATAGCCTTTGCGATGCAGGCGCGGCAGATAGAGATTATCGAAGGCAGCGACCGAACCGCCGGGACGATCCATTTCCAGGCCAGTAAGTCTGGCGCGCTCTACCGAAAAATTAATCAGGTCGGCTTTATCGAATATTTCCCAGACCAGCTGGCAGTCTTCGAGGTTATAGGCCGCCAGGGCTTGCTTATCCTGGTTGAACTGCCGTTTTATTTCTTTAGCCTTATATAGGGGGTCGGAGTGACTGGCATCATGAATCAATTTGCCTCTGCCAAGTAACTCCTGGCCGACGGACTCGAGTGCAAAGCTGGGAAAATTAAAAGTGGCCGATCGCAGGGTATCGATACCATCGAGCACCACCCGTCCAGGGATCAACACAAAGTAATGATTGCTATCGGCCTGCGACTGGCGCCAGACAGGTTGTGTGGCCTTGCGCCCGATTGCCAATGGCAAACCCAGATGCTGTGCTCTTTTCTGTAACAGCCTGAGATCAAAATTGATAACATTCCAGCCAATCAGGATATCCGGGTCGATTCGTTCAACCCATTCAATCCAGCGCTTTAACAGGCTGCGCTCATCGGCAACATATTCGATGAAATCGTTATCCTGCCCTTCACCAATCATCAGCACCCGATTGACTTTGGCGGTAACAAAGGCAATCGAAAACAGCGTATCTTTCTCGTAGTCCGATTCGATGTCTATCGACATGACTTCAAAATCCGGTCGATAATCACCCGGCTGCAAACGAATATTGTGCAAGACCTCGCTGCTATAATCGGCATCGACATCTATCGAGGCAGTAATAAAACGCTCGCACAGAAATCGCTCGGTAGGTCGGATGTCAGCCTCGAAACAGGCGATACCATTTTGCGCGAGTCGGTCCCGCGCGCGATAAAGCTGTTGCTGTGAATCAAAATAGACAGCGCTTACCGCATGCTGCGAGAAAGTTTTAAGCGCCAGCTGTTTTAGCGATACACCGCGTATGTTTGCCAGCAGCTTTCTTGCTGCCATTTCATCTGCCTGGCGAATAAAGAACAATGCTCGCTGTTGATGAATCGAGACCGCCAGCGGTCCCTGGGCACTCGTCAACCACAAATCCAGGCGCAGCCCTTGTTTGTCATCTGACCATTGGCGGGTCAGCAGGAAGGCCGGAATCAAAATCCCGTTTCCAAAAAAGGGTTAACTTTGGCGCTCATTTCATTATTATCTCCGGTTCCCGTGTCATCATGCATTATCTTTGGAGATCTTTATGCACCTTTCCTGCTACCCGCGACTGCACTTTGCCCATCTGCCCACTCCGCTAGAACCGATGGAGCGGATATCCAGGGAGCTTGGTGGCCCCAACCTCTGGATCAAGCGTGACGATTGCACCGGCCTGTCCTCGGGTGGTAACAAGACGCGCAAACTTGAATTCCTGATGGCCGACGCGGTTGCCCAGGGCGCCGATACAATAATCACCCAGGGCGCAACCCAGTCAAACCACGCGCGCCAGACCTGCGCGATCGCCGCGAAACTCGATTTTGCATGCCATACCCTGCTCGAAGATCGTACCGGCTACCATGACGAAGCCTATGCCCACAATGGTAATGTTTTGCTGGACCAGTTACACGGTGCCAGTATTGCGCTTCGTCCCGCCGACAGTGATATGAACGCAGAGATGGAACAGCTCGCCCAACAGCTGCGCGACGATGGCAAAAAGCCTTACATTATCCCCGGGGGCGGCTCGAACGAAATCGGTGCACTGGGTTATGTCAACGCGGCTCTCGAATTGATTCACCAGGCGAACGAACGCTCACTACGCATCGATCATCTGCTGCACGCTACCGGTAGTGCCGGCACCCAGGCCGGCCTGGTCGTAGGCATGGAAGCGATGAACAGTGGCATTCCGGTCTACGGCGTCAGCGTGCGCGCCCCGAAACAGAAGCAGGAAGAAAACGTGCACGGACTCGCTCAACGCACTCTCGACTTTATGGGCCTGAGCCCGGACCTGGTGGCTCGCGAGAAAGTGGTCGCCAACAGCGATTATGTCGGTGACGGTTACGGCCTGCCCACCAATTCGATGGTCGAGGCGGTAAAAATGCTGGCTACTTACGAGGGCATCCTGCTGGATCCGGTTTACTCCGGCAAGGGCTTCGCCGGCCTGATCGACCTGATCCGTAAGGGCCATTTCAAAAAGGGTGAAAACGTGGTCTTCCTGCACACTGGCGGTAGCGTGTCCCTGTTTGCTTACCCCACGGCCTTTGGTCTGCCCGGGTATACATGAACAAGACTGTTTTCTGCAAACCTTTTACCCAGCAGGAAGCCATTCCCGACGCCGGCATCGAGGCCGCCGTCGAGGTATTGCGTAGCGGCCGCCTGCACCGCTATAACACCCTTGCAGGCGAAACCGCCGCCGCCGCGCTGCTGGAACAGGAATTTGCCGCCTACATGGGCCAACGCTACTGCCTCGCCTGCACCTCGGGAGGATATTCGCTGCATGTCGCGTTGAAAGCTGCCGGCATTCAGTCGGGCGAACCTGTGCTCAGCAACGCGTTTACGCTGGCACCGGTACCGGGTGCGATCGATAACGCCGGCGGCAAGCCTGTGCTGGTCGAAATTGATCGCAACTATTGTGTCGATCTCGCTCATCTCGAAACCATGATGCAACAATCGAAGGCGCGCTTTTTAATGCTTTCACATATGCGCGGGCACATTGCCGATATGGACGCCGTGGTCAGACTTTGTACCCGCTATGGCGTCACCCTGATCGAAGACTGCGCACATACCATGGGCGCAAGCTGGAATGGGAAAAAATCGGGTAGCTTCGGCAAGGTCGCCTGTTTCAGCACGCAAACCTACAAGCACCTTAATTCGGGGGAAGGTGGTTTACTGACGACCGATGACGATCAAATCATGGCCCGCGCCATCATCTACTCCGGTTCCTACATGCTTTTTGAACGCCATGGAACGCTACCGGAACTCGATGTGTTTGCCGACATCAAGCTCGACACGCCAAACTACAGTGGCCGCATGGACAACCTGCGCGCGACCATCCTGCGCGCCCAGTTGCCCGGGCTCGAGCAAAACTGCGCACGCTGGAATGACCGCTACCGAGCGCTACAAAACCGCCTCGCGGAAAACTCGCAGATTCAGCTCGCGCATCGACCCGAGCAGGAAGCCTATGTCGGCAGTTCACTACAGTTTCGTGTCGAGGCGCTAGACCCGAGCCAGGTAGCCGAATTCATCTCCGCTTGCGCGACCCGGGGTGTCGAACTGAAATGGTTTGGTGGCGCCGAGCCGCAGGGTTTTACCAGTCGCTACGATAGCTGGCGCTACATCGATGGGGTCCAGCCATTGCCACAAACCCTGAAAATTCTCGCCACCACCTTCGACCTGCGCATTCCGCTGACCTTCTCGGTAGAAGATATGGAAATCATCGGCAGTATCATCGATGAAGAAGTCAGCGAGCTGCTTGACTGAAGCGGTTTCCCCGTTCGAGCGGGAATGCATTACTACCTGTTACCCACGTGACCAGTCAGTATCCATCCCTGGGAGATCCCGATACGTCAACCCAGCGTGCGCTGGGGGGCCGCTTACGCGCACTGCTGTCCGAAATCAACACCTGATCGCAGATTCACTGGCGTGTAAAGGCTAACTCGGGGGTAAGTCCGCAAAAGTGTAGCGAGGCAGGGATGCCGAGCTCCAAGCGATTCCATGGATGGACCAAACGGCGCTTTCTGCCGTTTGGGAGCGACTTTTGCGGACTTACCCCCGAGTTAGCCACTCACTGTCAGGAGAAACCGGTGATCTGCTAACGCGCCGCCACGGCATGATCCAGAACCGGGATGACATACTTATTGTTGCTGTTGTTGCATCTGCTCCATCAATTGCTTCATCTGCTGCTGCATTTCTTCTGTCAGCTGCCCGTCGCCCTGCTGCATTTGCTGCATCAACTCTTCCATATCCGGCATATTGTTCATCATCTGTTGCGTTTGTTGCGTCGCCTGATTCATCTGTTCAGTCATATCGACAACTTTCATGCCAGCCGGCAATGCATAGTGATCGGCGGTGTATTTTTTATCAGTCTCGACCACAAGCACCTCGGATAGCATCTTGCCACTCTTGTCCACTACGCGCAGCGGAGCACCGGACGATTCAATCACATCGGCCAACTGCATGTTGGCGCGCTGACATACCGGCATGATCCCGCTCATACCTCCCATAATACGACTGGAAAATTCCTGCATATTACGCATCGATTCAAAAATTGCGCGCACGTCCTTGTTTTGTAGCAGCTTACTCGACGCATAAACAGTGCCACAGCCCTCCCCGTTCACGATCATCTCAAATTTGCGCGTGGGGTAGCCAGCAATCTTCTGCCCGCCCCCCTTATCTTTAAGCGTTATGCTAAGTGGCGCGGCACTTTGAGTAGCATCTATCTGGTCGAGGCTCGCCTGCTTTACTTCGCCTTGCTTCGAATCGACCATGAAAAAATCACCGCTGGCATAATCGATGACAATAAAACCATCTATTTTCTGACCATCGATTCGAACCAGCTGGCCATTACTGCTGAAAGTACTGTTACCGCCAAAACCATCCTTGACGGTAATCTGCACGTCGGCAAAGGCGTTAACGAAGAGGGTTAATGCAGTCAGGGTAAATAGGATTCTTTTCATGTCTGATCTCCATGTCATCGAAAAACTGTACCGGAAATTACTTGCACCTGGCAATTATTCTGTGCCGCCCGGCTAAAACTTAGCGACCGTGCGGCGGCTTCGAAAACCTTGAGTGCGTCCAGTGGTTGCAATTGATGTTTCATGGTTGAGTTTAGTCGCAGTAATTTCGAGATTTTATAACTGACAGCCTGTAATTGTGCATTTCATAGTTCAGTCAAATTGAACTATGAAGATATATTTTCGATTGTCAAATGGCATTAAATCGGCATTATGGGAACGAATATAACGGATCAAGCCTGATGCCCGACAAAAGCCTGAAATCTCATGCCCGCGTGGTCGTTATCGGCGGCGGCATTGCCGGTTGCTCCACGCTTTACCATTTAACCCGTGAAGGCTGGACCGATGTCGTGCTGCTGGAACGCGACGAACTGACTTCCGGCTCAACCTGGCATGCGGCTGCACAGGTGACCCAGTTTGGTGGTAACCAGACCATGGTCGCGCTCAAACGGCACAGTATCGATCTTTACCGCGAACTCGCTGCCGACCCCGAAAATCCGATTTCCTACCATATCACTGGTGGTATGCGCCTGGCGCATACCAGCAACCAGGTCGATACCTACAGGCACTTCATCGGTATGGCGGCCGGCATGGGCGTCGAAATGGAGTTCATCGACGCCGCAGAGGTCGGGCGCAGACACCCGTTGCTCAATACCGAAGGTTTGCTCGGCGCGTGGTGGGACCCGCTCGATGGCGATATCGATCCCGCTGGAATAACCTTCGCGCTGGCGCGCAAGGCACGCGAGGCAGGTGCCGAAGTGCATCGCTTCAACCCGGTTCAGAGCATCACCCGCAAAACCAATGGCGAATTCATCGTGCATAGCAAACATGGTGACATCACCTGTGAAAAAGTTGTCAACGCTACCGGTTATCGCGTTAATGAAGTCGGCAACATGCTCGGTGTTACGCATCCGGTTACCTCGATGGAGCACATGTATTTTCTGACCGATACCATGCCCGAGCTCGAGGCACTCGATTTTCGAGTACCCATCATCCGCGATCCAGGCGATGATTTTTACAGTCGCCAGGAAAAACAGGGCTTGCTGGTCGGGGTTTACGAGCAGGGCTGCCAGACTTTCGGCATGGACGGCATCGACCCCGATTTTACCCAGGCGCTGTGCCCTTCCGACCTCGACCGCTGCCTCGATAACATGGAACGCATTTTCGAACGCCTGCCCGCGCTGACCGAGGCCGGCATCCGTACGGTAATCAATGGACCGATAACCTATACCATCGATGGCGCCCCACTGATTGGCCCGATTCCCGGCATCGAAAATGCTTACTGTGCAATCGGCCTGCGCGCCGGCATCGGTGAGTCCGGTGGACACGGCAAGCTGCTGGCCGAAATGATCGTGCATGGTGAATGCGAATGGGACGCCTGGTTCCTCGATCCACGCCGATTCACCCAGTACGCCAACACCGAGCACACCTGCCTTAAAGCGATCGAGGATTATCAAAACGAATTTCACTATCACCTGCCGCACGAACATCGACCGGCATCGCGTCTCGCCCGCACGACGCCGCTTTACGCGGTGCTCGATCAGTTGAACTGCGCCTGGGGAGTCGTCAATGGATGGGAGCGGGCACTGTTTTTCAAGCCGGATACCGGGTTCGTCGATGAGCATAGCTTCCGCTATACGCCCACCAAAGCGGTGGTCGCAAAAGAGATTGAGCATTTACAGCAGCAAGTTGGCATGATGGAAGTCTCCGGCTTCAACCGTTATGAAATCAGTGGCGAGGGCGTCGAAGAATTTCTCGAGCAGATGATTTGCGGCCGCCTGCCACGCGAGATCGGCAAGTTAAGCCTGTGTTACCTGCTCACCGCAAAAGGTAATGTTTTAAGTGAAGCCACACTGGTCAAGCTGGGTGAAAACCGCTACTGGTGGGGCTCTGCCGCGGCCGCCGAATGGCATGACCGCGACTGGCTGAATCGATTTAAACCCGACATGGTAAAGATTACCGAAATGGCGGCCAGCCATACCATCCTGGTCGTCGCCGGACCAAAATCGCGCGACCTGTTACAATCGGTATCCCCACGCTGTGACTGGTCCAAAACCGCATTCCCGTGGTTGCAATGCCGGCAGATGTTTATCGGCCATGCCGAGGTAACCGCGATGAGCGTCAGTTTTTCAGGCGAACTTGCCTATGAACTGCATGTTCCGAATGAACAGCTTTACCTGGTCTGGCAAATCCTGGACCAGGCCGGAAAAGCTTTCGAACTTGGTTACTTCGGTCTTTACGCAACCGAATCGATGCGACTGGAGAAAGGGTACCTGCACTGGAAGGCTGATTTGATTTACGAACATAACCCGATCGAGGCGCGCCTCGATCGCTTCGTCAATCTGGACAAGCCTGATTTCATCGGTAAACAGGCCTTGCTCGAGCAAATTGATCGCGGGCCACGTAAGTTGCTGGTGTCGATGACTATTGATTGCGACATTGCCAGCGCTCACGGTGGTGACCCGGTATTCGCAGGCGAGCAACAGGTCGGCTCAGTTACCTCGGCGGGCTATGGTCATCGCGTGCAGAGGAACATTGCCTACGCCTACGTCAATCCCGATATGGCCAACGTAGGCACCGAGCTTGAACTTGGCATACTCGGCGATAAATACGCCGCGGTTGTGGTCGAACCGATTCTCTATGACCCTGAAAACCAGCTCGTGCGAGCATGAGCGATTCGCGCGGACAAAAGCGACGCCGTGGCGGTAGTCGTGCGGCGATGCTGGCGAAACGCAGCAAACCGCCGGCGATCAATCCGGCCCCGGCCGGCCCCACAGGCGGGCAGTATCGACCGTTAACCGATACCCAGGTCGAACAGATTTACGCGACCTCGATGCGCATGCTGGCGGAGCTCGGCATGGGTGACTCGCCACCGGCTTTAATCGAACAGGCGCTCAAATGCGGCGCTACCCTTAACGACCTCGGGCGCCTGTGCTTTTCCAGGGACATGGTCGAAGACATTATCGATGGCGCCTGTAAATCCTTCGTCTTCCATGGACGTGATGAAAAGTACAGCTTCGAAGTCGGTGGCGATCGGGTCTACTTCGGCACCGGTGGCGCCGCGGTGCAGACACTGGATCTCGACTCGCATATTTACCGGCCATCGACGCTGAACGATTTATTCGATTTCACCCGCCTGGCCGATACACTGCCCAACATATCCTGGTTCACCCGCTGCTGTGTTGCCACCGACGTGCCCGATATCCTCGAACTCGACATCAACACCGCCTACTGCCTGATGCGTGGTACGCAAAAGCCGGTGGGCACCAATTTCACCATCGGTGAGCATGTCGATCCGATCGTCGACATGTTCGACCGGATGGCCGGTGGCACTGGCAAGTTTGCCGAAAAACCGTTTTGCAAGGCACATATCAGCCCGATCATTTCACCGATGCGTTATGGCGAGGATGCCTTCGACGTCGCCATGGCCTGTATTCGACGTGGCATGCCAATTAATTCGATCGTCGCCGCGATGTCAGGTGCGACTTCACCGGCGACGATCGACGGTATGCTCGCAGCCTCGTTCGCCGAGACCCTGGCGGCGCTGGTGATGGTTAATATATTTGAACCCGGTTTCCCGATGATATTTTCCAACTGGCCATTCGTAATCGATTTACGCACCGGCGCGTTTTGCGGTGGCGGCGGCGAAATTTCAATTCTGAACGCAGGCGCCGCACAACTGGCTAATCATATCGGCATGCCATCCGGGGTTGCCTCGAGCATGTCCGATGCAAAGGCCGTCGACGCACAAATGGGGATGGAGAAAGCACTGTCCTCGCTCGCCTGCGGTTTATCCGGCGCCAACATGGTTTACGAATCCTCGGGCATGATGGCGAGCCTGCTCGGGGTTTCATTCGAAGCCTTCCTGCTCGACAACGAAATGCTGTCGCATGTATACCGCATGATTCGCGGCATCGAGGTAACCGAGGAAACCCTCGCCTTTGACGCGATGAAAAACGTGATTACCGGGGAAGGCCATTTCATCGGCGAAACCCAGACCATGGAGGCGATGGAACGCGATTACTTCTACCCTAAACTGGGGGATCGCCTCGAACCCACTACCTGGGCCGAGGCCGGTGCGCAGGATGCCGCGCAAAGAGCCAACCGTGAAGTACGCGAGATACTGGCGCAACACCAGCCAAATTACATTGACGCCGGCGTCGATGCAAAGATCAGGGCGGAATTCAATATTTTACTGCCATGAAACAGCCCCGGCGCGAACCTGGACAGCTCGGGTTGCTGGCGTTATTTCTGTATATGAACCAACGGCGGGAATAACTCGTACTCGCGCAGGCTTTCGGCGAGGATAGCGGTAAAACTGTTTTTCAAACCCTGCGCGGAAAACACGTTCTGAATATCCATCACATCGAAATAGCGATGATCCGCATACTTCGGATTCCATAGAATCAACGGGCATTCCTGCTTGGAGTAAATCGCGGTACCCATGCCCTTATGGATCGAACGTACTTCGATTTCGCCGGAGTCTTCATTTTCATTCAGGTAAAGGCAGGAATTGACTTCGACCGAAATAATCTTTTCCACCGCGGAACGTGGATGAATCTCGCCTATCACATGCACCATGCGGGTAACGTCCGCATCCGGATCAACCAGGTTGAATGGACCCTGAATATCATCACGAACGAAACTGTAACCATGATCCAGGTAAACAATTTTGCCGATAGTCAGAACATTTTCGACAATGTTGGCGGCATAGTACTTTGAAATATCTTGGAAAATATCTTCCATTTGAAAAAATCCCGATTGTCGCAGGCGGTTTACAACCTGCTATTACAGCTTTGCAGATCATACTTGGGAGTATAGAAGAACACCATGCTTTAACCGTTAAAAATTGAGCCGCTGCACGGCCTTATCGCAACGTTCATTGCACACCACGCTGACAGTTGATAGATTCCTGTGTTCACTCGATTGGAGCTATTTCGATGTCTAAATTCTTTACCAGCCCTGTTACCGACTCTGATCCTCTCATTGCCGAAGCGCTGGCCAATGAACTGCAACGTCAGCAAAACCGGATCGAGTTAATTGCTTCGGAAAACATCGTCAGCCGCGCGGTGCTCGACGCACTTGGCCACCCGATGACCAACAAAACCCTGGAAGGTTATCCGGGTAATCGCTTCCATGGCGGCGGCGAGTTTGTCGACGTGGTCGAACAGGCAGTGATAGATCGTGCCAGAGAATTATTTGACTGCGAGTATGTCAACGCCCAGCCGCATTCCGGTACCCAGGCCAACCAGGCGGTGTTTTTCGCTACCGTCAAACCAGGTGACAAAATTCTGAGCCTCGATCTGGCCGCCGGCGGGCACCTGAGCCACGGTGCCAGCCCGAACCAGTCGGGCCGCTGGTTTGACGCACACCATTACGGCGTGGACAGGGAAACCGGTTTGATTGACTATGATAACGTTGCGCGTATGGCCCGTGAAATTCGCCCCGCGTTGTTGATTACCGGCGGTTCGGCTTATCCGCGTCGCATCGATTTTAAACGTATGCGTGAAATCGCGGACTCGGTCGATGCCCTTTATCTCGTCGATATGGCTCACTTCGCCGGCCTGGTAGCTGCGGGCGTGCACTCTTCTCCGCTACCCCACGCCGATATCGTCACCTGCACCACCACCAAGACCATGCGTGGCCCCCGCGGCGCTCTGATTCTGTCACGTGACTCGAAATGGGCAAAACAATTGCAGTCCGCCATATTTCCCGGGGTGCAGGGCAGCCTGCACAGTCAGATCATCGCCGCTAAGGCCGTCTGCCTGGGTGAGGCGCTGAGCGATGAGTTCAAACATTATGGCAAACAGGTGGTCGAAAATGCATGCACGCTAGGCCAGACCTTGACAGAACATGGCATCAAGCTGGTCAGTGGTGGAACCGACACGCACATGCTGCTGCTCGATTTTGCCGCGCGAGGATTAACTGGCCAACAGGTCCAGGATCGCCTGGCGCGCATCGATCTCACGTCGAACAAGAACCCGGTGCCATTCGACTCGGCGAAACCTTCGCAGTGGGTCGGTTTGCGCCTGGGCGTTGCCGCGGCCACGACACGCGGATTACAACACGACGATTTCAGGTTACTCGGTGATATTATTGCGCGCACTATCGAGCACTGTGAGGATGATGCGAAAACCATGCTACAGGAAGACCGGCACAGCGTGTCACAACTCTGTGCACGCTTTCCAATTTACGCCTAAGACCAGGTTCCGTACTTGGAAAACTGGGTTTTCAGGAACTCCATCTGATCGCTGAGAATATTCTTGTTTGCGAGATAGAAAAATTCGTAACGATTCGGCACGAATGGAACCGCAAGCAGATGCATTGCCGCTTCTTCCGGAGTCCGGTTTGCCTTGCGATGATTGCAGCGCTTGCACGCGGTAACCACATTGGTCCAGCTGTCGGTGCCACTACGAGACACCGGTAAAATATGATCACGTGACAGATTGTCTGCGGTGAACCCACCACCGCAGTACATGCACAAAAACTGATCGCGGCGAAACAGGTAGCTGTTTACCAGTGGCGGCACGAAGTCGCTAAGTTTGACGCTACCGTCGCTGGCCAGAATGCTGGGCAAGGACAATACCGATTGTTTGCCGAGCCGGTTGATACCACCACGGATTTCAAACGCGTTTTCGCCAAGCGCCCAGACAACCTGGTCTTTTACCACCAGCGTCGCGGCTTCTTCGCGAGAAATCCAGTCAATTGGTGTTCCCGCTTTGTTCAATCTCAGGATTTTTGCATTCCTCATTGGTTTATTATGCCTTAGAAATTCACGAGGTAAACCTCTGAGTTTAGTTGCTACTATGCCAGGTATCAGGCTTTTTGCCCGACGGCAATGGCAAAACCAGGGACCAGCATCGATCCCGCCGACAGAAAACGCTTCCGCAGTAGCACCAAATTTGCTTAGATTGCCTCGTAGTGGTCGCGCCTTCAACAGTTTCGGGAGAAATAGTGTCGCCTAAACCCAACGCTCGCTTAGCAGTCGATATCGGCGGCACCTTTACCGACATTGCGCTCGACTACAGGAGCTCGCTTTTCACCGCGAAAACGCTGACTACCCAGGAAGACCCGGTACGCGGCGTAATCGACGTGATTCGCATTGCCAGCGCCAATGCAAACTGCCCCGCTGAAGAAATTACCGCAGTGATTCATGGCACGACGCTGGCGACCAATGCACTGATCGAGCGCAAGGGTGCAACTGTAGGGCTGATCACGACGGAGGGATTTCGCGATATCATCGAAATCGCCTATGAGCGTCGCTACGATCAATACGACATATTCCTCGATAAGCCGGACCTGCTGGTCAGTCGCGAGGATTGCTGGACCGTGCCGGAACGCGTTGACGCCAATGGCAAGGTGTTACTGGCACTCGATACGAGCAAACTCGACTCGCTGTTGAATGCGATGGATAAGCGCGGCGTCGAAAGTGTCGCAATCTGCCTGCTGCACAGTTACCTCAATCCAGCGCACGAAATCGCGCTGGCCGAATTAATTCGCAAGCGTCGACCCGATCTATCGATTACGCTGTCAGCGGAGGTTTGTCCCGAGATACGCGAATTCGACCGTGCCTGCACTGCGCTGGCAAATGCCTACATCAAACCCCTGATGGCGAGTTACCTGAACGATTTATCGATAGCCCTGGCCGCGGAGAAGATTACCGCACCCCTGTTTATCGTCACCTCGGGTGGCGGTATGACCACGCTCGAAACCGCAACGCGGTTTCCGATCAGGCTGGTCGAATCCGGTCCCAGTGGCGGTGCCGTGCTGGCGGCAAAGATCGCCCGTGAATGCAACATCGACGGCGCACTATCTTTTGACATGGGCGGTACCACCGCCAAGCTGTGTTTAATCGATCAGGGCGTCCCGCAGCGCTCACGCCAGTTCGAGATTGGCCGCGCCGCCCGTTTTATCAAGGGCAGTGGCTTGCCGGTGCGTATCCCGGTCGTCGAAATGATTGAAATCGGGGCCGGTGGCGGATCGGTGGCACGGGTCGACGGTTTGCAACGGCTCGCGGTTGGCCCCGATAGCGCCAGTTCCGATCCGGGTCCAGCCTGTTACGGACTCGGTGGTGAACACCCGACGGTCACCGATGCCGACGTCGCCCTGGGTTTCATTGATCCCGGGACGTTTGCCGAGCGCCGGGTAAAGCTTTACCCGGCGGCTGCGCGCGTGGCAATTAAATTACATATCGGCACAGCATTAAAGCTTGGCACCCGCCAGGGTGCCTATGGCATTTCGCAAATGGTCGACGAAAGCATGTCTAATGCGGCGCGCGTACACGCGGTCGAACACGGCAAGGAAATTTCCGCGCGCACAATGATCGCCTTCGGTGGTAATGGGCCGTTGCACGCTACCCGGGTCGCCGAGAAGATCGGTGTTAACCGAATTATTATTCCACTAAACCCGGGCGTGGGTTCCGCGATCGGTTTCCTGAGTGCGCCGATCTCCTATGAAATCATTCGCAGTTTCTACATGCGTGGCAACGACTTCGACGTCGATGCGGTGGCGCGACTGTTCGCTGAAATGGAAGACGAAGGACGAGCCGTGGTGCAGGCCGGTGCCCCCGGAATCAAACTAGAGCAACAACGTCTCGCTTTCATGCGTTACCAGGGGCAGGGCCACGAAATCGAAATCCCGCTGCCCGAAGGCAAACTGCGCGCCAGCCTGGGGAAGGAAATCCGCAACCGGTTTGATCGGCTTTATCAACAGCAGTACGGGCGCACCGTGCCCAATGTTGATGTCGAAATCATCAACTGGGCATATGTCGCGGCGACCCCGGGCGCCAGTTTGCGCAAAGTGGCAACAGCGCAACGCAAACGGCGACCACGGCCCGACAGCAAACGCAAGATTTACTGGGGGCAGCTGCGCAGAACGCTCGAGGTTCCATGCCATCGGCGCGAATCGCTACGCGCGGGTGATTCCATTGCGGGTCCCGCGCTGATTATCGAAAACCAGACCAGCACGCTGGTCAGTCCCAACTTTAATGCGCTTATCGACAGGGTCGGCAACATTATTTTAACCGCGGGCAAAAAAACTCGGGCAAAGCAGCGATGACGAATAAACTCTCGGCAGTTGAGTTACAGGTGATGTGGAATCGCCTGATGGCAGTGGTCGATGAACAGGCACAGGCACTGATGCACACCGCGTTCAGTCCGATCGTACGCGAAAGCGGTGATATTTCTGCCGGTGTATTCGACGTTGACGGCAATATGCTGGCGCAGGCGGTAACCGGCACGCCCGGGCATATCAACACCATGGCCGAGTCGGTCAAACATTTCCTTAGCGTAATACCGAGAAATACCATGCGTCCCGGTGATACCTACATGACAAACGACCCCTGGTATGGCTCGGGACATTTGAACGACTTCGTGCTGGTACAGCCATGCTTTCATCAGCGCAAACTGGTCGGACTGGTGTCTTGCACCTCGCACCTGATCGACCTGGGCGGGCTCGGCATGGGGCCCGACGGGTCGGATGTCTATGACGAGGGCCTGATTATTCCGCCGATCCACCTGGTCGAGCGTGGCGTCGTCAACGCAACCCTGATGACCTTGATCAAGTCGAATTCGCGAACGCCGTTTCAGAACGAAGGTGACATCTATGCGCTGATCGCCTGCTGTGATGTCGCCCATGCGCGTCTCGATGAAATGATGGACGAATTTGACATCGACAGCCTGACCCCGCTCGGCAAGTACATCCATCAGGTTTCGCGCAAGGCAACCACAGCTTCGATTAACGCGGCGCCCCAGGGCACCTATCGCAATCGCATGATGATCGACGGTTACGATTTCGAAATAGAACTGGTTGCGAGTCTCACCATTGCTAACGGTAACATTTGCGTCGACTTTGACGGATCGTCACCCTGCTCCAGCTTTGGCATCAATGTACCGTTGAACTACGCCACCGCTTATAGCGTATTCGGCCTGCGCTGTATCTTCGCCCCCGAAGTACCCAACAATGCCGGCTCGCTGGCACCGTTTAAAGTTTCCGCGCCACTGGGTTGTATCGTCAACGCCGCGCGACCGGTGCCGGTTGCACAGCGCCATATCGTCGGCCAACTGCTGCCCGATGTGGTGCTTGGTTGCCTGCGCAAAGCAATGCCGAAACAGATTCCGGCGGAGGGTTCGTCCTGTATGTACGATCTGCCGATGCGGGGCGGCTTTGACGCGACCTCAAGCAAGGAATCGACCCGGTTCGCCGTTGAACTGACCCACAATGGCGGTACCGGCGCACGGCCCGGTAAAGACGGCCTGTCGGCGACCGCTTTCCCCAGCGGCGTTTACGGATCTCAGGTCGAGGTCACCGAGAGTACCTCGCCATTGCTGGTGCGGCGGCGTGAATTACGCCCCGATTCGGGGGGTGCCGGTAAGTATCGCGGTGGGCTTGGCCAGATCATCGAAGTAGAAAGTCGTGAAAACATGCCGTTTGATTTTTTTGGCACCGTGGATCGAGTCAAGTATCCGGCGCGTGGCTGTTTCGGCGGTCACGACGGTGCCTGCGGCCACCTGGCACTGAAATCCGGGCGCTTAATCAACGGCAAGGGCAAACAACAAATACCCGCCGGGGAGACCCTGGTGTTTCAAACCCCCGGCGGGGCCGGTTACGGTGACCCGCGCAAACGACCTGCGCAACTGGTTGCGCGAGATTACGCCGCCGGGATGATCAGTAAACCAGCCGTCAAACGCGACTATGCGGTGGTGTTGAAGCGTGATGGCAGCGTCGACCAACAGGCAACCCGGCGGGAGCGCAAACTATGAGTTCGTTTTCATTCGCGCTCTACGACGCCTTTTCGGCGAGCGCTTTCGGCGGCAGTCAGGCCGCTGTAATAACCGGTGCCGCAGCGATCGATAGCGCCACGCGACAACGCATCGCGCGTGAAATCGGTATGCCGGCGACCGCCTTTGTCGATGATTTTGGCGAGGACTGGATCATGGTGCAATTCATGTCGACCGTCATGGAACTGCCGATGTGCGGGCACGGCACCCTGTGCCTGCTAACGCGCATGCTGGAAGCGGGGTCCATCGAGGTCGATAAACATGCGCCTCGCGAAGTCAGCTTGCGTTTACCGAAATCGACTGCAACGGTGGCCTTGAGTTTACGCGCCGATGATCGCCACCAGGTCATGCTCGATATCAAGCCGCCTGTTTTCGAAGCACCGCCACCGCATACCGGTAGTTTGCTTAAGGTGCTGGGCCTTGAAGCCGATGCGCTGGCACCCGATTTACCCATAGAAACCGCACGTGGTGACTTTATCCACCTGGTGGTGCCGCTCGCCGGACTCGAAACGATGCGCGCGATACAACCCGACTTCGGCGGGATGGTCGAGTTCTGTCACGCTTACGGCATTGAAACCATCGCGGTTTTTTGTAGCGAGACTGAAATCCCGGATCACCGCATTCACGTGCGCGACTTTTGTCCCGCGGTCGGTGTCAGCGAATCCGCCGCCGCAGGCACTACCAACGCCGCGCTGAGCAGTTACCTGGTGCGCCATGGACTCGTACCGACGGACTCGGATATTATTACGCTAAATGCCGAACAGGGAATCGAACTCGGACGCCCGAGTTCGATTCAATCGGTAGTCACGATGTCGCAGCGGCAGATTTCCCGACTGCAGGTTGGCGGCGTGGCCACCCGCGTGATGGATGGTAAGATTTATCTTTAGGTACTGACATGCCAGGCGACACAAATTTAGCAGGACTCTATCGTGATGCACTGGTTTGGGACGCACACGCGGGCGTTTTTCCAAGTCCCGCGGTCGATCTCGACCTGTTACAGGAATGGCCCGATGCCGGTGCCGACTATCTCAGTATCAATGTTGGCTTCGACGTCATGGAATGGCAGGAAACGCTCGCCACCCTCGCCGCCTATCGCCGCTGGGTAATCGAGCATGCCGATCGCTTCGTTCTGGTCGACAAGGTGCAGGACATCGATCGTGCGCGCGCGCAAAACAAATTTGCGTTGAGTTTCGATATCGAGGGCATGAATGCGCTCAACAACGACATCAACATGGTCAGCCTTTACCACGCGCTCGGGGTGCGGCAAATGCTGTTCGCTTACAATCTAAACAACGCCGCTGCCGGTGGCTGCCATGACAACGACACCGGATTGACCGAATTTGGCAGGCAGGTGGTGCAGGAAATGAACCGCGTTGGCATGATCGTCGACTGTTCGCACGCGGCTTACACCACGACCCTGGATATCATGCAGGCATCGAGCCAGCCGGTCGTGTTTTCGCACTCCAATCCGGCCGCGATCTGGAATCATCAGCGCAATATAAAAGACGACCAGATCAAGGCCTGTGCCGCAACCGGTGGGGTGATCGGGTTAAACGGCATGGGTATTTTTCTCGGTGAAAACGACATCAGTATCGACACCATGCTGAAGCATATACGCTATGTCAGCGACCTGGTCGGCACTGCACACATTGGCCTGGGATTCGATTATTCACCCAAAGTTGATGTCGATATCGGCGTGATTCTGCGCAGTCGTCCCGACTACTGGCCCGCCGGGCAGCAATACGACACCAGGGGTATCAAACATGCGGGGCCGCAACATTTGCCACAGCTAATCGAAGGGCTGGC
>Ga0316187_10000894_pt1 | contig 24760 bp, 24 predicted proteins | sample CroRivburrow1_MG_FD_204927 | JGI IMG/M metagenome (GOLD analysis project Ga0316187, IMG submission 204927) | Coastal sediment microbial communities from Maine, United States - Cross River worm burrow 1 | ecosystem: Environmental > Aquatic > Marine > Coastal > Sediment | place: USA: Maine...
GATCATGACCAGCGTAACCGAACCGCTGGGTGCGATGGGACCGCGCAGTTGGTAACGCCAATCGACCGTGAGCAGTTCCACCCGCCGTAGCAATTCCCCGTTGCCCCCAGCGAACAGCAGGGCTCCGGTGGTGACCGTGCAGAACAGGGTCACCAGGATTCGGCTTGCCAGGCCGGGATCCGTGCGCGTCGCATTCGTCACCGGCTGTCGGCGGCCCGGGACGGTGTGCGGCGAATCAGAACTCGATGCGTTCACGAAATGCAGCGACCCGGGTCGCGCCCCAGGTACGGGGTGCACTGGCAGCGCCGCTGAACGGGACATCAGTACCTTCTCCGGGTCCCAGATCCACCGACGCGCCGGCGCGGCCACTGACCGTCACCAAGCCTTCCGAAACAAGCACGGCGGTGTTATCGGGGTCGGCCTCCATCGTCCATTGGGTGGATCGCACCGAGGCCACGGCGGTGCGGGTTTCGATCCGTATCTGCGCGCCCGGCGTGTCGATACGGGTCCGCAGAATGCCGTTCAGAAGCCTGATCAGGCCGGACAGGACACCCGTCTCGGTTTGGTCATAGCGCGCCAGATCCAGGGCGGTGTCGGCGCCCATGGCCAGGGTGGAGCCGTCGGACAAGGCGATTCGGGCCCGGGCCCGGGCCTGAGTGACGAGGCGATCGGCGGCAAAGACGGCCGCCCCGGCTGTCACCGGAAGTTCCTCGCCCTGTCGCAGAACGTGGACCTCCCCAAGCGTTGCGACGATGCGCCCAATGGGCGTTGCACCCATGGCTGGGCCATTGGCCACAGTCAACAGGACCCAGCACAGCGCGATGATCAGTCCACGGACGCTCGTCATAGTGCAGTTCCCCGGTGTGTCGACCGCATTACTATAAAGCAAGTTCAGGCAGCGTTTTGGCTGGCGGCATGTCCGCATGAACGTGTGCTGGCTAAACTGTGTTCCATCCAGCATCGGCCAAACCGTCTGTGCTCGGATCTGCCCGCAGGGGCGCCGAACGGCGCTGACCGTCAGGGCACCCATATCGAACAGGAGCAAAGCCATGCCCATGGACCCAATCGACTATTCCCAGGCGCCGGACCGGGTTCGCGCCGTTTATGACGATATCAAGGCGACGCGGAACCTGCCCGATGTGAACAATTTCTGGAAATCATTGGCGCATCACCCAGAAACGTTGGAGCGAACCTGGACCAGCGTCAAACAGGTCATGGCCCCCGGTGCGCTGGATCCGCTTACCAAGGAGCTCATCTATTACGCGGTGAGTGTGTCCAACAACTGTCGATACTGCATGGCCAGTCACTCTGCCTCGGCGGTGGCCAAGGGCGCAGACAAACAGATGTTGATGGAGGTCCTGGCGGTGGTGGGCATGGCCAATGAGACTAATCGTCTGGCCAACGGTTACGATGTGCCGGTGGATCCCGCGTTTATAGACGCCTGGTGAGCGAACGGGGACTGCGCTCAGCCGCGCAGTCAGCCCGTGCTGCAGGCGACCTTGATACGCAACACCACCACCGTCCGTCTGAGAGTCTGGCTGATCTGGCGCTGCTGACCCGGAGCCAGGTCGGTACGACGCCGCTGGGTCTCGGGTCCGTTGGTGTAGGTCAGGCTGCACCGCGCAGGGCGTGCATCCTTATTCTCGATTCCCACCAGGACCATCGGCCCAGCCGAGGTGGCCTCGGCGGCGATTTTCAAATCGCCCACGTCCAGGGTGATTTCGATTGGATACATGGCCTGGGCAACTGCTGATGCGCCCAGCATCGAAGCCGCGATCAGCACACGCCCCGCATGGCGGTACAGGCGTCTGACGAAAGGGTGACCCTGGGGCCCGGTTGGACGGTGGAAGTGCACTGTATGGATTGTCCCTCTAGGGAAGGTCTGATCAGGCCGTTCCAGCGCTTGTCTGCAGGGCCCGGCGCTCGATTCGCAACACTACCCCGACCAGCATACAACCCGCAGAGCCGGCGATAAACATGAGCCAGGCGCTCGCGTGCCATCCGCCAAACTGAGTCATCAGCCAGGCCAGCGCCGGGGCGCCGGTCAGGCTGCCCAGATTCGCGCCCTGCACGATGGCGCCATTGACCGCCGCCACCTGTTCCCGGCTTGGCGCATGTACCGCGGATGCCGCCAGTGTCGCCGCCGGCAGCAGACCACCGGCAAGATTGAACGTGAACGCCAACAGGATCTTGGCGCCGTCGGAGACGTCGGCGGCAAACACACCAGCCCCGCACACTGACGTGGTCAACAGTGTGATCAACTGCAACAGCCAGCGCGGCCAACCTCGATGCAGCAGGGCTGCACCCAGCAGATTGCCCAGCACGTTGCTGCTGATCACAAGGGCTGTCAGCAGAGCGGCCGGGCCCGGTTCGAAGCCCAGGGCGCTTGTCAGGTAGCTGGGCAGCCAGGACATGAGGGCGAAGAACTGAATGGTGTAGCAACCAAACAAAGCGCCCAGCAGCCAGGGGCCGGGCCTGGCCAGGGTGGCGCCGACGGCAGACCAGGTCAGAGCAGCGGAAGGGACGGGTTTGTGCGGCCAGTGTCGGCGCGAGGTTCGCCACAGAAACAGCACCAGAAACGCCCCGATCAGCGCGCTATTCACCAGCCATACGCCGCGCCACCCAACCGCGGCGGCGATCCCGGGTGTGATCACCATGGCGATGGCGATGCCTGCAGGCGTGTATATACCCCAGATACCCAGGGCCCGGGCGAAATCCCTTGGTTGAGCCGCGGTGACGATAATGCGCGGCGCGGACACGGCGATTGTGACCAGCCCCACGCCGGCCACCGCACGGGCCATGATCAGGCCGTTGGCGTCGGCCGCCAGGGCGCCGGCGGCGGATCCCAGTGCGAGCATGGCGAGACCGCCCGCGACCACGAGGCGTGGATCCAGTCGCACGGCGATCAGGCCGGTGACGATGCCCAGGCTCGCGCCCAGTAGATTGAACATGGAAACAATCCAGCCCGCGGTGACCGGGCCGATGTTCAGATCAGAGATGAGTACCGGCAGCACCGGTGGGACTTTGCCCACCTGCATACCTGCGACGGCACCGGCCGACACGGCGATCAGCACGATGTCCCAACGGGTGTGTGCCACCGGCGTTTCGGGAGGTGTAACCGGCACGCGTGGCGTCAGCGGGCGTCGGACTGGCGCTGTGGCTCCGCCGCGAGGAATGCGGGCAGGGTCTGACAGGCTGATTCGATGCCGGTCAGCTTGGGGTAGTCGGTCAGCTCGCAGTCGAAGCGTCTGGCGTTGTACAGCTGGGGGATCAGGCACAGGTCGGCCAACCCGGGCTCATCTCCATGGCAGAATCGGCCGGTTTCCTCTGCGGACGTGAGCATGGCTTCCAGGGCGCTCAGGCCCTGAGCCACCCAATGCCGATACCAGGCCAGCTTGTCCGACTCGGCCACCCCCAGATCATCCACCAGATAGGTGAGCACCCTGAGGTTGTTCAGCGGATGTATGTCGCAGGTGATGACCTGGGCCAATGCCCGGACCCGTGCCCTGGCCCCGGGTGAAGCGGGCAGCAGCGCAGGGGCGGGCCGGGTCTCTTCCAGATACTCACAAATGGCCAGGGACTGGGTGAGCACCTGGTCGCCATCCAACAGAGTGGGGACCAGACCCTGGGGGTTGAGACATCGGTAGGCGGCGCCGGATTCTTCCCCGCCCAGCAGATTGACCGGGATCGGCTGGTAGTGGATGCCCTTGAGGTTCAGCGCGATCCGCACCCGATAGGCCGCGGTCGAGCGCCAGTAGTCATACAGCTTCATTGCGGGTCCGAATACGGAACGACCCGTTGGTCTATGGCGCCGAACACTGAGTTGCCGATGGGGTTGCGCATCTGGATCCGGACCCGGTCACCATAGCCCATGAACGGGGTGGTGGGCTGGCCACCGTTGATGGTCTCGATGGTGCGCAGCTCGGCGATACAGGAGTAGCCAACCCCGCCGTCACCGATGGCGGAGCCATGGTCGGTGTCCTGCTTGTTGGATACGGTGCCGGAACCGATGATGGCGCCGGCGCCCAGGGGTCGGGTTCTGGCGGCGTGGGCCACCAGTTCAGGGAAGCTGAAGGTCATATCCACGCCGGCCTCGGCACGCCCAAACGGCGCATTGTTGTAATCCACCTCCAGCGGCAGATGCACCCTGCCATCGAGCCAGGCCTCGCCCAGCTCGTCCGGGGTTACGGCCACCGGTGAGAAGGCGCTGGAGGGTTTGGACTGGAAAAAGCCGAAACCCTTGGCGAGTTCCGAAGGAATCAGCCCACGCAGGGACACGTCGTTGACCAGCATGAGCAGCCTGATATGTCCCTCCGCCTCGGTGGCCGGGGTGCCCATGGGGACATCGTCGGTGATGACCGCGACTTCGCCTTCGAAGTCGATGCCCCAGGCCGGGTTGGCGCAGGCAATGTCCTGGCAGGGACCGAGGAATGCATCCGACCCGCCCTGGTACATCAATGGATCGGTCCAGAAGCTGGGCGGCATCTCGGCCCCCCGCGCGCGCCGCACCAGCTCTACATGGTTGACGTAGGCGGAGCCGTCGGCCCACTGATAGGACCGAGGCAGAGGCGATGCCAGGCTCTGGGTATCGAGGGCGAAATCCCCGTCCAGCGGCCCCGCGTTGAGGGCGTCGGAAACCTGCGCCAAACGCGGTGACAGACGATGCCAGTCGTCGAGGGCAGCTTGCAGGGTTGCGGCCAGTCCGGGTACCCGGACGGCACGGCTGAGATCACGGGACACCACCAGCAAAACGCCATCGCGTCCTTGGTTCAAGGAAGCCAGCTTCATGATCTGTACTCCTCGTTCGGGTCTATTGCGGCCCGGAACGCTGCTTGTCTGTGTGTTTGTCGTTTTAGGACTCAGGCGCGCCAGGAATTAACGTAGTCCGTGTTTTCCACACCTTCGGGCAGCTCGGCAACCGTCAATCCGTCCCGGGTGTCCACCATCACCGCCACTTCGTCGGTTTCAGCGCGGCTGTGATCGGCGCCTGCCTTGAATGCCTTGGGATGGGGCCCGTGGGGAAACCCGCAGGGGTGGAAGGTCACCATGCCCGCGTCGATGTTGTCCCGGCTGAAGAACTGCCCTCGGTGGTAGAAAATCACTTCATCGTAGTCGTCGTTGCTGTGGTAGAAGGGCACTTTAAGCGCGCTGGGGTCCGACTCGATGGGTCGCGGGCAGAAGGTGCAGACCACGAATCGTGGTGCCATGAAGGTGATGTGCGCCGACGGCGGCAGGTGGTAGCGATGGCTCATCAGAGGCCTGATGTCCCGCCAATTGACGCGCACCACGGACAGATCGCCCTTCCAGCCCACCGCGTCCAACGGGTTGTAGGGGAAGGTCACTGTGCTCAATGCGCCCCGCGCCTTGATCACCGTCTGCCACGGGCTCTCGTCCTGCTGTGCCAGGAACGCATCGTCGATTTCCGGGACGTCCAGCATTGCCGGGTCAAACAGAGCGTGCCGGCCCACCAGCCCTTTGTCCGGCAGTTGGTAGGCGCCGTTGGTGGCCTCGATCAGCAGCGCTGTGACCGCTTGCTCAATCTCAATGCGCCAGAGCGTGCCGCGGGGGATGACGATGTAGTCCCCGTCGCGGAAGGTCAGACGACCGAAATCGCAATACAGCACACCCGCGCCCCGGTGGACGAACAACAGTTCGTCGCCGTCGGCGTTGCGCACCAGGTGCTCCATGTTCTGGTCTAGGTTCCAGATGCGCATGCGGCAATGCCCATTGCCCAGGAATTCCGTCGCGGCCCACGGAGAGGTGCTTGGACAGTTCAGTTTGTTCAGATCGAAGGCCCGCGGTCGCAGCGGTCCTTCCCAATCCGACCACCCGGTGCTGGGGTGGCGGTGATACATATGCGTCGCGGGCCCGAAGAAGCCCTCTCGGCCGGTTTCCCGTTCGAATGTGCCCTCCGGCAGGTCGCAATGAGCCTGCCGGGAGGTGGTGCCCACGATTCTTTGAAATGGGATCCACTGTTTCATGATCGGGGTCCTTTTCTGTGCTGCGGCGAGGCGTCTGGGGACTCGGATGGACGGCCCGGAGCGTCGCCAATGCCGTCGCGGGCAATGGCCATCGCTTCGGTCAGCACGCCGTGATCGCCGATGTGATTGGCCAGAAGCAGAATCAGCTTGGCATTGACCAGGCGGCTCTGGGACTCATCCAGGTCCCGGTGCATGTTCATCAGCGCCGCATAAAAATCGTCGGGCGCCGCCAACCGTGCTTCCGATTTGAGGTGTTTGGCCTCGTGCATCAGCGGGTCCTCAGCCTTTTCCGATTGCCCGGGCCAGGGCGGCCCGCACTGTTTCCTGATTCAGTGACCGCCAGCGTCCCGCAATGTGCTGATCCGGCCGCAGCAGATAAAAGGTTCCTGGACGTCCATCGAAACGCTGCTTCAGTCGTTGCCGGATGTCCGCCACGGCCACCGTGCCCGGAATCCCTTTAGCGTCGGAGCCGACTACCAAGGTGGTCACCGGTGTCGCGGCATCCTGTGCCAGGGCTTGCAGAATCGCGAGATCCGGCTCGGGAATACCTCCGTCCGCAGCGAAGTAGAGACCGTTGAACCGGTCGCCCAGGTGCAACAACAGCCAGGTTTCCTCACCGTCAATGGTCATTGGAGCATCCGTGCTGGGGCTGCCAGGGGACATGGATCCGGCGAACGCGTCCCGGTCCGGTGTGCTCAGCGTCGTATCCCGATATACCGATGGCACCGAAAGCCGGCCGCTGTTGACCAGGCCACGGGCAAAATCAAAATGCTCCGCGAGGGCCAGGGTTGCGTCCCGGAAGGCGCGGCTGGTTTCGCTCTTAGGTGTGATGAAATCGGTGGAGCGGGTTGAGTTGAGAATGTTCTCGGTGGCCGCCTGGACGCGCTCCCGGCAGTAACTGTCCAGCAGTGTATCCGGTGCATGATCGTCCAGTACCAGTTTCAGTTTCCAGATCAGATTGTCTGCGTCCTGGATACCCGAATTGGCACCCCGGGCGCCGAACGGGGAAACCTGATGGGCCGCGTCGCCCGCAAACAGCACTCGGCCGTGCCGAAATCGGTCCATGCGCCGGCACTGAAATGTGTAGACACTGCACCATTCCAGCTCGAAATCCCGATCGTCTCCAAGCATGGCCTTGACCCGCGGGATGACCCGCTCGGGCCGCTTCTCCAGTTCCGGATCCGCGTCCCACCCCAGCTGAAAATCGAGACGCCAGACATTGTCCGCCTGACGGTGGAGCAGGGTCGACTGTCCCCGGTGGAATGGCGGGTCGAACCAGAACCGGCGTTCGGTGGGAAACTCGTCGGCTCGCATGACCACGTCGGCGATGAGGAACCGGTCCTGAAACACTTGGCCGGTACTCTCCAGTCCGAGCATCCGGCGCACTGGGCTATTGGCGCCGTCCGCCACGATCAGATAGTCGCAGTGCACGAAATAGCGGCCGTCCGGGGTGTCGACGGTCACACGCACGTCGTCGGCATCCTGCTGCACACCGATCACGCGGTGTTTCCACCGTAGATCCAGGCCTTCCAGTTCGGTGGCCCGATCCACCAGGAACGCCTCCAGGTAGTACTGCTGCAGATTGATGAAGGCCGGCCGGTGGTGGTCGCTTTCCGGCTGCAGATTGAACTGGTAGATCATCCGGTCCTGGAAAAAAACCTTGCCCACGTTCCAGGTGATGCCCTTGTCCACCATGTTCTGAGCGCAACCCAGGCGGTCAAGCACTTCCAGAGCTCGCTTTGCGTAACATACGGCCCGGGAGCCAACGCTCACGGTGTTGTTGTCGTCGAGCACCACCGTGGGTATGCCCTGGAGCGCGGCGTCAATACCGGCGGTCAGGCCCACCGGGCCGGCGCCCACCACAATCAGCGGGTGGCGCACCGGTGTGCTCGAGTTCAGCTCCGGCGCCGCCGTATAGGCAAACTCCGGGTTGGTGTAGGTGGCGTGCATCCGCGGCCCCTAGGGAGCCTCTGATCTATTCGTGAACGAGCATCCTGGGACTGAAATGCACAGCTTCATCGTTGCAGATTTTGGCAATAGAACAACTATTATCCGCGATCTGCGCCTTGAATCTGTACATTTCACCCTCCAATCTGCTTTGTCCATAATAAGTCAGAGGCTCCCTAGCGCTTGGCAACCACGTCCTGCAATGAGTGCCACATGTCCTGATCGCGCTCGGCGGTCCAGATTCTGGGGTCGGGATACTCGCCGGCTTCGTCGAAGGCCCGGGTGACGTCGAAGGGCAGGCAATGTTCAAAGATCACCCAATCGCCGAATCGGGGTGTCAGTACCGCGTAGGCCTGTTTGTAGGCCTCGTTCAGGTCGGCGCCGGCGTTCCTGGCGGTGACCACGGCCTGATACAACTCGCTTAGGAATGCTTGGGTGCCGGCAATGGCGGCTTCGCACAAGGCGGGGGTTTTGAGTGCCTCACCGCGTCCCGGCACCAGCATCGACGGACCCAACTCACGGACGCGTTGCAGGGTGTCTGGCCAGTCCTTGAGGTAGGCGTCGCCGGTGTAGGGGGTCGCCCCATACTCCACCAGGTCGCCACTGAACAAGACCTTCTCATGGGGTAACCAGACCACGGCATCGCCCTTGGTGTGGCCGCGGCCCAGATGCATCATTTCCACCCGGCGCTTGCCCATCCACAGTGTCATGGAGGATTCAAAAGTCAGATTGGGCCAAGTGAGGCCCGGGATGCTGTCAGCACCCTGGAACAGGCGCGGAAAGCGGCCGAGCTCCGATTCGTAGTCCTGCTGCCCACGTTCCACCACCAGATCGTAGGTTCCCTGGCTGCTGATAATGTAGTCCGCGCCATACGCGGAAGCCCCCAGAACCCGAACCGCGTGGTAGTGGCTTAAAAAGACATAGCGAATCGGTTTGTCCGTGACCTGTCGAATGTGTTCGATCAGCGTGTTGGCGAGGATTGGGGTTGCCTGGGCTTCGATCACCATGACGCTGTCGTCGCCGATCACAACGCCGGAGTTTGGATCGCCCTCCGCCGTGTAAGCGTATAGGCCCTCCTCGAGTTGCTCAAAGGTGGTTTTCTTCTCTTCCAGGTCCGCGACCGACGCAAACTGTTTCCCACTCATGTGTGTTCTCCGGGTAGGCGCATCGGGCAGCTGCCTGAGCGGTGCAGAATAATTGGTTGCAAATGCAACTGACTGCGCTGAAGGTAGTGTACATCCTCAGTACGGTCAAGGTTTCACAACGGTTTGCCCAGCGCGTGCCGAGCGACAACGGGCCAGGACGATGCGGTTCGAGCAAGCCGTAACGAAACCGATCAATCCGGTAGGGGTGATTCAGCTTCCGCACCGGCGGCACGGTGCAACCGCAGTGGGGGTAAAAGGTGCCAGGGGAAGAAAACCGGATCGAACTCGAGCACTTCATGCCGTATCGGCTTGCCGTGCTGGCTGCGGAGGTCAGTCAGTGTCTGGCCTCGATCTACATGGGACGTTTCAACCTCAGCATCGCGGAATGGCGGATTGTTGCCACCCTGGGTGATCAGGCACCGTTGTCGGCCAGGGAAATCGGTGGCCGCGCCAGCCTGGACAAGGTCCAGGTCAGCCGTGCGGTTGCCAGGCTGCTGCGTGCAGACCTTATTGTGCGTCAGACCGCCCATCACGACCGTCGCTACAGTCAGTTGCAGCTGAGCGCCAACGGCCGTCGCCTGTACCGCGAGATCGTGCCCCTGGCCAAGGCCCGCGAACAGCTGTTGCTTGAAAGCTTGAGCGCGCACGATCGCGCCGCCCTGGACCGTATCATTCAGGCGCTGCTCGACAGGGCCCGCGACATGCAGGCTGGATAGGCTCCATACGGAAACCCTTCTATTCGTACGTTCGCGATCCGGCCTTCGCGCTTCCACGAGTCAGCATGCGCTGGCGCCTGGGGGTGGAAAGGTGCATGCCGGTTGACTAGGGTTTCAGAGGACGCGTGCGTCTCCACAGACGCTGCGACGTGCAAGGCATACTCAGGAGTGAATATCGCATGTTTGAACCTTTGTTCGTACGCCGATACGGTCGTTCACTGGTGGTGTTGTTCGCTCTGTGTTGGTCGGTCACCGGCCTCGGAGCACCGGATATCGATCGGTTTCAGGGCCAGTGGTTTGGCATGGGCGTATCGGAGACACCGGGCCAGACCGGCCCCTATGAAGTGCGTGAGCTCGATATTCTGATTCGCACTCAGGACGACCAGGGTTTTGTGTTGACCTCGACCATGGTGGCCCTGGCGCCTTCCCTGGACCAGGAAGAGTTGTTGAGAGCCCGTACCCTGGATTTTCATCCCAGCGACAACCCAAACCGTTGGGCCGCCCAAACCAGTTGTGATTCCTACATGCAGGATGCCTGCGCCTGGGCTAGGGTGGATGACAACACTCTGGTTGTGACCACTTTCGCTCTGATGGCGGACGGGCGCAGTGAGACGCAGACCTACCGTCGCACCCTGATCGGGCAGACCATGGTGCTCAGCTTCTCCAGGGTGGTCGATGGTCAGATCGTCCGAACCGTTACCGGTACCCTGACCAAGCAGTAGTCACTCATGCCGATAACCTCCGGGCAAGTACGAGCTCGATTCCGTTGCTGTCCGTAGGTGGTGGAGTCCGTGGTGCAGTGACCCTAAGGGCTGTCAGTTTCGGGATTATGCGTTTGCCCCGCCGTTCCCGTCCTTGCCCGGGTTGTCTGCATCCGGAACGGTCGATTGTTGTTCCGTCGAAGTCTGTGGCTCAGTGGTTACCGCTTCCGCGGGGATCCGGGCGCGGGGATCCCAACTTCTCAGATGCAGGTCCCGCTGCGGGAACGGAATCTCGATTCCCCGCTCCTTGCACAGGCGGGCGATGGCGTAGTTGAGATCGCTGATCGTATCCAACTTGTAATTGATGTCGCGGATGAAGCAGCGCAGTTCGAACAACAGGGCACTGTCGCCGAAGGATCTGAAAACAACCTTGGGCTCTGAAACGACGCCACCCTGTAGGATCCGGGGATGATCCTTGGTGGCTTCGAGCAATGTTTCACGAACCAGTTCCGGGTCGGTGCCGTAGGCCACCCCGATGGGTACGATGACTCGCCCATAGGGGTCTCGCAGCGTCCAGTTCGTTACCTGGGACGAAATAAACTCAGAGTTGGGCACGATCACCTCGGAGCGATCGAAGGTTTGTATTTCGGTTGAGCGCACACGAATCTTTTTGACATAGCCCTCGGTGGCCCCCACCACCACCCAATCACCCGGTCGCACCGGCCGTTCGAACAGCAGAATAATGCCGGAGACAAAATTGTTGACCACGTTCTGCAGCCCGAAACCGATGCCTACGGACAGGGCGCCGGCGATCAGGGCAATGTTCCCCAGATTGAACCCGGCCAGCGACAAACCCACCAAGACGGCGACGGTGAAGCCGGTGTAGCTGGTTACGGCAACCAGGGTTTCGCGGACACCGGCGTCGAGCCGGGTGCGTGTCAGCCAGCGCTTTTCCAATGTTTCGCGGAACACGCCGAGCAGGGCCAGCAGGATGGCGAAAAGGACCACGCCCGTGAGCACTTTCGATGGGACTACAGTGGTCTCGCCGACGGTAAATCCGTCCACCAGATAGCGAAGAACCAGGGCCATGCCCGTGTCGGTCAACCCCCAGATTCTCAATAGTGCCAGACCGACCATCCCCCATGTGAGCGCCGTAGCCGACAGGCGCAGCCAAATCAGGCCGGGAATGGACCCGTCAGGGGTGAGCGCAAGGTGTTGTTTCAATCTACGCTGCCAGGCGTAGCGACCGTTCTCCAGGCTATCGAAAAAGTCACGCAGGCCACCATCGACGAACCAGAAGGCAATCCCCGCGGCCATCGAAAGCAGCAGACCGGTGATCAGGTAACCGGCCAGATTGCGATAGCCCACCGCCTCGGCAACCAGGATGGCCGCGAGTAGACTCAGCAGCATCAGACGTAGGCCTCGCCCCGCCCGGTCAAGGCCGGCCATCAGCCCAATAAGCCAGATCAGCCATGCCAGATTGATGGTCAGAAAGGCCAGATAGATGCTTCTGAGCAGCGCGAAACCGGGCTCGACCAGGCGATCCGAAGGCAGCAGGCCGTAGCCTACGGCGCCGATGAGTATTACCGGGGTCAGTACCAGCAGCCGCCGACACAGAGCCCGGGCCGTGTCGTCGGGCAGCCCGGTTACCTGACGAGCGGGTCGCACCGGCGCCAACACGCTGCGGATGGCCACCACCGCAATGAGATAGGTCGCCACCCCGAGGGCAACCAGGGCGGCTGGTGACAGCATCAGAGGAAACTGGAGGCCAGCGAGGCTGAGGTAAAGCGTTGCTGAAACTGCGGCGCCCAGCGGTACCAGATACTTGGCGCTTGTTCGGGCGAAGGCATAGGGCAGGAGTGGCGCGGGTGGCTCCGGCGGTCCCGGGGGCAATCGTCCAAGCAACAGGTGCTTGAGCCAAAAGCCGACTCCCATAGCCAGTAGCACAGTCACCAGGGCGCTGATCAGGCCGGCTGGCGTAATCGGGAAACCCTTGATCAGATCGACGGTGACATCATGAATTACGTCCAGCGTCTGGCTGGGTTGCTCGAATGCCTGGTATGCCAAGGTGACGACATTCGATTGACGTCCGACCAGCCGGGCCCGGAGCATCTCATTTTGCAGCGTCGACAGCTGTTTCATGCTCTGGTCGGCTCGGATCAAAAGCACCCGGCACTGAGCAAGCAGCTCGGCGGTCTCATTCTTTTTGGTCTCCAGCTTGCGATACTCCGCCGCCAGCCGAGGATCGGCGGGTGGCGCGCTGCCATAGGCCGCCAGCGATTGTTCGATGCGCTGTGTGGCTATCTGTGCATCACCGACGCATAGGTTGATCCGCGTGCGTTGGCCTGAGATCTGGCGAATCGAGTCGCTGAGTTCATCGTGGCTGGGTTGCTGGGCGCTGGCGAGCGTGCGGTCCACGTTGTCCAATAGCGACCGAGCCGCTTCCAGTTCAGTCTCGATCGTTAGGGTGGCGTCTTCGGCGACGGCATTGAACGGTGGCCAGACGATCAGGAGCAGGCAACACAACGCCCGGCGGATGCCGTACTGCCCAGCTTGGAAACGAGCACTCATGCGCGCCGACTCCGCTGTAGCGGCCTGTTCATTTTCTGTCCGGGCGTTGCGGAAATGGGCATTTGAAGATCGGGGAGGTAACAATCGAGCGACCGCACGGGAGGCATTGCCTCAACATTCAGCTGGCTCAGCGCGGCGCCCCATGGGTTTGGTGTGCAGCCTGGCAGTGGTCGAACCGGTTGGGAGAATGACACGCACGGCCCTTCCACAATCCGGCCCGGATCTTTGGAATCCATGGAACAATGCTGAAAGCTCAATGCCAAGCTCTATACTCTAGGGAAGTTCTGACCAATTGCCGCGATCGTGCCGGCGTCTTTGTGCTCTCTCGAGCAAGGCGCGCCGAGCGAAGTTGGCCCAAGGCAAATAAGTGGGTTGCCAATGAGCGAGGGGCAACGCGCCACCAAGGGCGCAAAGGCCCGGCCCCTCCGGGGTTTCGCCCACAAGGGCACATCTGCTGCGTTTCCCGGCTTGGCCATAGAATGACTATAGCGCCGCGCAGGGGGCCTCGCATCTGCGCCCTTATGGACCGAAACGCGATTTGTATCAATTGATAAGAGGCTCCCTAGCGGTGAATGCGACGTGTGGCGGCTTTGCCAATGCCCACGTGGCCGCCGTGGTCGGCTCTGCTTCAACCGCTTAGCAGCGTGTTGAAAAAGACCTCACTCGGCACGATACGGCGTTGAAAACGCCCTCAAAAAGCTCATTTACTGGTTGTAAACTGCGCTTCCCCCGTCGTTTTCGCCTTGACTCGCACTCGACCGAGACTGTTTGAACAGGCTGCTAGGCGGGTTCGATATGCGCCTCACCGGCGCCAGTGCGCGCCCGCAGGTACACGTTCGCCGGTGCGCTACGGACGCACCAAAATACGCAGCAAAGATCTGGAGAACAACGATATGCACGACAGTATCCCATTGCAGGCCAGCGCCGTCGTTGTGGGTGGAGGTGTCATCGGCGCAAGCACCGCATACCACCTTGCCAGGCAGGGCTGGAACGACGTCGTGCTGCTGGAGCGCAAACAGTTCTGTAGTGGCACGACCTGGCATGCCGCTGGCCTGATCGGCACCATGCGCGCCAACGAAGCCCACGCGCGCTTGTGCGAGTATTCCATGGCGTTGTTGGCGGAGTTGGAATCGGAAACCGGCCAGTCCACCGGGTTTCGACAGGTTGGGAGCCTGAGTATCGCCCACAGCGAGGCGCGCTGGGAGGAACTCAGGCGCGTGGCGGCCATGAACAACGCGTTTGGTGTGACGGATGTACATCTGGTGACGCCTCAGGAGATTGGCGATCTCTATCCCCTGGTCAAGACCGACGATCTGCTCGGTGGAAGCTGGGTGCCCCAGGATGGCATGGCGAGCCCGGTGGACATCACCATGGCTTTCATCAAGGGTGCGCGACAACGTGGCGTTCACTGTCTTGAAGGGGTGCGGGTCACCGGAATCAACCGGGCCAACGCTCGGGTGACCGGTGTGGAGACCGACCGTGGACCGATCCGCACCGATTTCGTTGTCAATTGCGCCGGTATGTGGGCCCGCGGATTGGGACGGTTGGCAGGAGTCAACGTGCCCCTGCACGCCTGTGAACACTACTATGCGCACACCGAAAAACTGGACGGGCTGCCCGACGCCCTGCCGGTGTTGCGCGATCATGACCGCTGTGCTTACTACCGTGAGGATGCCGGCAGCATTCTTGTGGGCGCATTCGAGAAAAAGGCACGGCCTTGGGGGATGGGCGGCATTGCCGACGATTTCTGTTTTGACGAGTTGCCCGGTCATATGGAGACCCAGTTGATGCCGGTGCTGGAAGATGCCATGGAGCGAGTGCCCATGCTTCAGGATGTGGGATGGCGCAGTTTCTTCTGTGGACCCGAGAGTTTCACCCCGGACGATCAGTTTCATCTCGGCGAGGCGCCGGAGCTGCGGGGATTCTTCGTCGGCTGCGGTCTCAATTCGGTGGGCATCCAGTCGTCCGGAGGTCTGGGCAAGGCCCTGGCCGAGTGGATGGATAAAGGCCATGCTCCGATGGATCTGTGGGGCAACGATATTCGTCGCATGTACCCTATGATGGGCACACAGCGTTTTCTCGAGGAGCGGGTCTCCGAAACCCTGGGCCTGTTGTACGAAAACCATTTCCCCTTCCGTCAGTTTGAGAGCAGCCGCGACCTGCGCCACTCGCCGCTGCATGAGCGTTTGCTGGATCGCAACGCCTGTTTCGGTCAGGTGGCGGGTTGGGAACGACCCAATTGGTTTGCACCGGAGGGGATACCGGCACGCTATGAGTACAGCTTTGGCAAGCAGAACTGGTTCGAATACTCCGCCTCCGAGCACCGATCGGCCCGGGAGCGGGTGGTTTTGTTCGACCAGTCGAGTTTCTCCAAGTACCTGGTGCAGGGCCGGGATGCCTGCAACACGCTGCAGCGAATCTGTTCCGCCGACGTGGATGTGGAGGCGGGGCGGGTGATCTACACCCACTGGTTGAACGACCGAGGCGGCATCGAGGCCGATCTCACGGTGACCCGTTTGTCCGAGAACGAATACTGGGTGGTGAGCGGCGCGGCGGTCACCCACAAGGATCTGGATTGGCTGCGGCGGAACACACCGGAAGATGCGTTCTGCTGCGTCAGCGACATCACTTCCGGCTGGGCCGTCATTGGCGTCATGGGCCCCAACAGCCGTGCTTTGCTGGAGCCGTTGACCGGGCTGGACCTGTCGTCCCAGGCCTTTCCGTTCGGCACCATGCAGCCGGTGGAACTGGGTTGCGCAGTAGGTCGTGCGGTCAGAGTCTCATTTGTCGGTGAGTTGGGTTGGGAGCTTTACTTTCCTGTGGACCAGGCACGTCATGCCTTCGATGTTCTGGAGCAGGCCGGTACCGATCACGGCCTGACCCTGGCGGGTCTGCACGCGCTGGATTCCTGCCGGATAGAAAAAAAGTTTGTCCACTACGGACACGACATCTCCGAGGAGGAAACGCCGCTGGAAGCTGGGTTCGGCTTCGTCTGCGCGCTGGACAAAACGGTGCCCTTTATCGGTCGTGACGCCATTCTCAGGCAGCGTGAGAACCGCTCGCATCTGAGAAAACGCCTGGTGCAGTTCTTGTTGCAGGATCCTGAGGCGATGCTCTACCACCATGAGCCAATCCTGCACCATGGGCGAAGCGTCGGTCATCTGACCTCGGGCAACTATGGCCATACCCTTGGCGGGTCTGTGGGGCTGGGATATCTGCATGCCGATGAGCCTGTGACGGCGGATTTGCTGGCCGCCGGTGGGTTCGAAATCGACGTGGGCGGGGAGCGTATTCCTGCCATTGCCTCATTGAGAGCGCTGTATGATCCCGGCGGCGCCCGGCTGCGGGATTGATTCAGGCGGCGGCGGGGTGGGACATGGCCGTCTGTTCACCAAGGGTTTTATGCCGCGTTCGCTGGATTGCCCTTACCCGGGCAGCGCCTGCAATACCCATAGACTGATCATGCCGCTGGCCAGCACCCAAAGCATGCTGCGGGTTTTCCAGCCGACCAGGAAAGCACAGGCGGCCGCCAGCATCCGCGTGTTTTCCAGGGTCAGGTCGAGTTCTCCCTGATCCAACAGGATGGACGGCAGCACCAAGGCGGCCAGTGTTGCGGGGGGGATGTACCGGAGAATGCGTTTAAGCGTCGCCGTGGGCGTCCAGTTCCTCATCAGATAGAGGAACGATAGGCGCAACAGATAGGTGCCTGCGGCGGCGAGGGATATCACCAGTAGCGCCATAGTCGATGTCATCTGGGTCGATGTCATCCGGACACCCATGGCCTGTTTGAGCTCAACGCCTCGGCCATGACCCCTGCAGCGATTCCGCAGACCGCGCCTGCGATCAATCCGAGATTGTACGGCAGGGCTGCGCAAACCACTGCAACCACGCCTCCGGTGAGCCCGGCAGCCAGCGTTGGTCCGCCCCTGAGGGTCGGGATCAACAGGGCGAGAAAGGTCAGGGGAATGGCAAAGTCCAGGGACCAATCGGGCGGAAGTTGCTTTCCCAGCAGTGCGCCGGCCAGCGTTGTTGCCTGCCATACCACCCATAGGGTGACTCCGATGCCCAGGTAATAAGGCAGGCGCTGTGGGATCGGCATGCCGTCGTCGAACCGCAGTACGCTCATGCCGTAACCGTGATCGGTCACCAGAAACGCGGCCATGAGTCGGCCCGGTGTTCCAACATGTCGCAAATGGGGTGCGAGGGATGCGCTGTACATGGCGAAGCGCAGATTAATCACCCATACAGTCAGCAAAACGATCCATATGGCGGCGTTGTCCGCCATGAGTTGGACCGCCGCGAGCTGCGAAGCACCCGCAAAAATCATGGCGGACATCAACCATGCTGCGGTGGGTGAGAGACCGGACTCCACCGCTGCGATGCCGCTGATCAAACCGAACGGCGCAACGCCGGGCAGAATTGGAACGACCGCGCTGGCGCCAAGATAGAAATAGCGTCCCGGGGTGTGTGTGTCGTGCATCGGCTTGTTATTGTGCGGCTCAAGGTCGGCGGCAGCGGGGGTTCTACCACAGTTGCAACAGGCCGGAAAGCGGACACCCCAACCACCCACAGGAATCCGTATCGGTGACCACCGAATGGCTGCTGAGAACACCGACGGCAACGCCATCGGAGCTGGCTAAAGCCGCTTTCCAGGGGCGGGTCACGGTGCTGACCGCAAGCACGGCAGCTCGTCGGCAGGGCCAGCGGCTTCGCGACTTGATCGGGTCGCATTGCGAGGGCCTTGCGCCACCGTCCTTGCAGCAACGGCTCGAGCCGTCTGAATTTCGGCACCGCGTGTCGGATCTTCGCAACCGGGTTGCGACCGATTCGAGCATCGTCGACGGCTTTCGGTCGATGCTGCTGGATACCGGACACGATGCTGCCCAGACCTTCTGGGATCATCCGCAGCTCAGGGTGATGCCGGGTCGCGATGTACCGGGGAGTGCACGTCTCAAACGCCTGGGGGCTCATCGTGACACCTGGGGATCGAACCTGATGGCTCAGATCAACTGGTGGATGAATCTATACCCGCACCCACCGGACCAAGGCCTGATTCTGTATCCGGGTTGTTGGAAACGCCCGGTGGATAATACGAGTGCCGACTGGGATTTCGATCGATTTCTGACGTTGAGGGATCAGGGTCGGGCTGGGCACTATCCACGTTTACCCCTGAGTCGACGGCCGCCGGATCCAGGAATGGCCAGGGCGCTCGAGCTGCCGCCAGATCAGCCGGTGGTATTCTCCGGTGCGCAACTGCATGGCAGCGGGATGGCAGAGAGCCCCACAAGCCGTTTCAGCTTGGAGTTTCGGGTGCTCAGGCTGGAAGACCTGTTGGCGGGCGTGGGTGCGCCCAATGTGGATGGACGAGCGCCACATATTATGTTGCGGTGGTTTCACCGCCTATCGGATGGCGCCCCCTTGGAAACCTTGGTGGAGACCGACCGGACTGGACGCAAATTTGCGTTGGTTGCATCACCGCGGGCCTGACTGGGCCGTCTACGCGAAGGCAATCAACGAAGAGTTCGACATGGTCGGTCAGGTGCGGGGCCTTTGATCTCTTTGTCACCGTGCATCATGGGACTCGAATGCACAGTTTCAGGGTTGAAGAGCTTGACGATAGAGCCGCTGTTGCCGGCGATCTGCGCCTTAGATCTGCTGATTCGAAGCGCCCATCTGCGTTGCCCGGAATAGACCAGGGAATCCTTGTGGGCTGGTAGTGCTACGACCGCATTTCCCCGCATGGCGGCCCGCGGGAGCGGCCGCTATAGTTGGGTAGGTGGAAGGTCCACCTTTGGCGGAGCGTTCATGAATCTTCTGGCCCTCACCATCCTGCTTTTGGTGCTTAGCGCGCTGTCTTTGGTCGCGCCCGCACTGTGGCAGGGGGTTGCGCTGCTGTTGGTCGTGGTGCTGATGAGTCTGGACGCACACAATCCGCCGCCTCTGGACTGAATCCCGACCCGTGTTCTGAACCCCTCCCGGCCCTCAGCGAAAGCGCCTCCAATCTGGTTATGCGGTCAGCCCGCATGCGCCACAAAGACCGATCGGTTTAGATGGGTTTGCGAATCGCGCTCGGCTTCTCGAAGCCTTCGTCAAACAGCCGGCTCAGGCCATCGCAAGGGGAAGTTCGATGGTGACGCATAGCCCGTTTTGCGCTCGATTGCGCGCCTCAATGCTCCCCCCGTGGGCGCACACGGCCCGGCGCGCGATTGCCAGACCCAGACCGTAGCCGCCTGAGTTTCTGCCGCGGGAACTGTCCGAACGGGCAAAGGGTTCGAACAGTTTCGGAAGAAAGTCGAGGCTTACACCGGGCCCGCAATCACAAACATCGACTGCGATCCTGTTCTTGCCAGCCTCCCGCAGTTCGATCGAAATCGCGGTTCCCGCGGCGGTGTGGCGGACCGCGTTTCGGACAACGTTCTCCAGCGCCCGTCTGAGAAGCTCGCCATCCCCGCGGACGGTGAAACGGTTTGCGTCAATCCTGGGTATCACAACCTGCACGGATTTGCCGTCGACATCGGCTTCGAAGCTGGCTGCGTCCGTCACCGTGTTGATCAGATCGGCAAGCGCGATCGGATCGGAGCGTAAATGGACCTGATGGGTCTGCAGCCTTGCCAGGGTCAGTACCTCGCCCACCAGTTGATCCAACCGCTCCGCCTCTGTCTCTATGCGGTCGAACGCCGCGCTCAGCGCATTGCCCTGTCGCTGCCTCGCCAGCTCCAACGCCACCCTCAGGCGTGCGAGAGGTGACCGCAACTCGTGGGATACGTCATTAAGAAGTTGCTGCTGTGCGCCGATCAGTTGCTGAAGGCGCTCGGCCATGACATCGAAATCGCGTCCCAGGTCAGCAATCTCATCCCGCCGCGCCCCCATGTTCTTGGCCACACGGGTCGAAAGATCTCCGGCAGCAATCCGCCGGGTCGCCTCGCGCAGATGTCGGGTGGGACTGGACAGGTACCAGGCCAGCACCAGGCAGACCAACAAACTGATGCTGACCAGCACCGTGATCTTGAGCCAGGGCAGGCCTTCGCTGTGGCCGGGCCGCCCAAACAGCATACGACCCATCGGGCCCATCGCTCCGCGGGTGCGCTTTTGAAGTACGGCGCGAACACGAAACACGTTGCCGTCTGGCGATTCCGCCTGTCGATCCGGCCCTGATCGGCTTGCGTCGGACTGTATTGCCGGGTCTGACAAAGGGATGACTTCGAACCGCAGAGGGCGTCCGTTGGACAGCGTTCTGGCGTAGCGCCGTGCGGATTCGACGCCGTCTGTTTCGATCGCTTGGGCGATCACTTCGAGCTCGCTGCCCAGTATGCGACCAATCGGCCCGCCCGGCATGCCGTCCATATGGCGCACGTGTTGGACCACTGTCACCGTCATGCCCAACCCCATGAGCAGCATGGCCAGCCAGAACCAGGCGAATATTTTCCAGAACAGTCGACCCATGAACGTTCAGTCCAACAACAACTGGTAGCCTATGCCCCGCACTGTGATGATTGGGGATTCGCCGTTCGGGTCCTCGCCAATCTTGCGGCGGAGGTTGCTGACATGTACGTCGAGAGAACGCTCGTAGCGTTGTAGTGGTTTGCCTAGAGCCGATTGGGACAGTTCCGCCTTCGTCACCACCTGGCCGGCTCTGCCCATCAGGGTTTCGAGTATGCTGTACTCTGTGCTGGTCAACGCCAACGGCCGACCGCCCCGCGAACCCTGACGCGCCCCCGGTTTCAAGCGCAGCTCGCCCACTTGGAGCGTGTCTGCATGGGCGGGTTGGGCTTGTGTCGCCGGTCCCGCACGTCGCAGCAATGCCCTCAGACGCGCCACCAGCTCACGAGGGTTGAACGGTTTCGGCAGGTAATCATCGGCGCCCATTTCCAGCCCGACAATTCGATCCACGTCGTCACCTCGGGCGGTGAGCATGAGGATCGGAATGTCATGTGCCATACGGACGCTGCGCAACACTTCGAACCCGTTCATTCCAGGCAGCATTACGTCCAGGATCATGGCTTCGAATTGCGTTTCGCCCGCCCGCTGTGCGCCCAGTTCGCCGTCGTGGGCCACCTCAAGCTGGAAGCCCTGCGGCTCAAGATACTCCACCAACATTTCGCACAACTCTGAGTCGTCATCAACCAGCAGAATCGGGTGATTTGCGTGTTGCGTCATGGATTCCCCATGGTGCCCTTCAGCAGATCGCCATTCTGCCACACGGTGGTTTGGTTCCGCCCCGCTTTACGGATCTTTACGCGTCTTTTCCGCGGTCTTTACCCACGCTTGCTGTCGATGGATCTATATTGAGCCTCGACAGTGCGGCGGGGCGTCTTGGCCTGCCGGGATCGGAATTCAACAGTTGAGGAGTCTCAGGGTCATGAAAAGAAAACGAGCATTTTGGGCAGGTGCGGTACTGACCGCGGTGATCGTAGGCACCAGTGCGCTGGCGGTGGGCGCGGGCTACGGCGCCGGCGAAGGGTGTGCGGGCCGGGGTGGTAAAAGCCATATGTCCGGTCCGATGATGGGCTCCGAAGAGCGCTTGATGAAGATGGCGGATCGGTTGCAGTTGAACGATGAGCAGCGTGCCGCGGTGAAGCAGATATTTGCCGCGAATAAGGCAGCGTTCGAAGACTATCAGGCGCAACTCACCCGTGGCCGCGAAACCATGCGCAGCGAGGTTCATTCGAACACCTACGATCAGGTGGCGGTGCGGGAGACGGCCCGGTCTCAGGGTGCAGTGCTGGGTGAAATGATGGCATTGCGAGCCGATGTGATGCACCAGGTGCGGCAGGTATTGACTGCTGAGCAGATCGCACAGATGGAAGACATGCGGGGGCGGCATCGCCACGGTGCCTTTTAAATCCGGCGAGCATCTTGAGTTAGGCGATTCAAGACAGCTTCGGGGAGGGTCTGAGCCCACCGAGCAAGGCTTTGGACCTTCCCTGTCGCTTGGATGTAAGTGCACCCGGCCCGGCGTTGTCACTCGGCGCTTGGCATGGCGGGGCAGACATGGTCACGAAAGTTGCATAGGCGTTGCGCCAAGGAAACACTTTGCGACGTCTCGTGCCCCCTATGAATCGACGGATAAACACGCATTCGGCCAACGCTCTGCTCAGGGCAGGTGGCTGCCTGATACTGTGGGCAAGCCTGCTGGCAATGCCGGCGGGCGGGGCCTCGGCAGCCGAAAGCGGTCTGACGCAGTTCTGGCAGGACCTGCAAACGCTGGGGCGTGCGATGTCCGGTGAGGGCGAGGCGGACATCGAACCCGAGGTGGAACCTAAGCCGGAGCCCATTCCCCTGTTCGTCACGCCGCCGGATTCGAGCAAGACTATGCGTCGACCCAAGCCGGTTCCGGCCGTGGCCGAAGCACAACGGTGGCTCAATCTGCTGGGCTACGACGCAGGACCGTCGGATGGTTTGTCCGGGCGACAAACCCGGGCTGCGCTCAGAACCTTTCAGCGAGACCAGGGGCTTGAAGTCAACGGCCGCCTGAACGCAAAGACCCGGGCTGTGCTCACCGAGCTCGCCAGCAACGCCAGCCAGGGAACCATAAGCCGGCCGAAATCGACTCGTTCGCGCACTGCGGAGCGCAGTTCCCGTGCGATCTCGGCTGGGGCTGAGGTGCGCTCATTCGAGTTTCGGGACATTTCCCTGGGCGATTCGGTCGATCAGGTCAGGACCGTTTTTGACGGCATCGTGGTGCGCACCGAAACCAAGTCGGCTACCAGTGCGCCTCAGGTCGAGAGCTATTTCGGCGTCGACTATCAGGCCGGTGTCTCATTCCGGTTTGACCGTGAAGGCGCCCTGTACCGTTTAAACAGTACCCAGGTACTCGATCGCTCGGTGACGCCTCGCAAGGTGTATGAGCGGTTTGTCGAAAAGTACGGGCCGGCCAACGACCTGAGCGAGTTCCGTGATGATGGTCAACAGGGACGATTCCGCTGGTCCACTCTGGAACCTGTTGGTGAGGCCACACTGGAAGTCACTGTTTACGCTTCAGTCGCCGACAACCTAACCCGTATCCATGCGACTTTGCGTGATGAAAGCACGGTGGTCGAGAACCGAAGCGCCTCGTTCAGGGCGGCGCGGGACAACGCCAGAAACCGCCCGGTCGCTGGCGATGTCAATCTTTGAAACACGGCGGCTGGGACGCTTAGCCCCTGACCCCGTTCGCTGCCAGCAGCGCCCATTTTCCCGATCAATTTCATCGATCGTCCCCGGCACTGAGCAGACACAGTGCCTCGACGTGGTCGGTCTGCGGAAAAAAATCGTAGGGTTGAACTGATTCGACACGATAGCCGGCGTCGCTCAGCGCGGTGAGGTCTCTGGCCAGGGTTTTCATGCTGCATGACAAGTAAGCGATCTTCGATGGGCGGGCCTCTCGCATGGTCCAGTCCAGTACTGGCGGTTCGATGCCGGTCCGCGGGGGGTTGATATAGGCTATGGGCCTGGCATGTTGCGACACCCATGCGCGTAGTTGAGGCAAACGGGTCGCGCAGCTGCCCTGTAGAATTTGTGCGCCGGGGGCGTTCAATCGGGCATACCGTACCGCCTCCCCGCCAAGTTCGATGCCCAGGGTGGTGGCACCCCTACCAAGCCAGCGGGCCAGTGTGGCGCCGTGACCGCAGTACAAGTCCAGCACTGCTTCGCCTGGTCCTGGGTTGAGGAACGCCTCTGCTTCATCCAGCGAAAGACCGTGGAGTTCGGCCAAGACCTGCTGAAACGCCTCGGGTCCGTGCAGAAATCCGAGTGCGCTGCGGGATTCGGGCATCCCCCAAATCAATTGCCAGCCGCGTTTCGCGAACAGACGCAGGCCGGCGGAGGGGTGTAGGTTGAGCCAAAGCCCACCGAGGTCAGCGGATGCCAGTCCCTGCCTGGTCGTCTCTGTGAGCCAGCTCAAATGAGGTTTGGTGGACGTTTTCAATACCAGCGTCGCTTGGGCTCCCGATTGAATGTAGTAGGCCATCGGGAATCGGTCTGCCGACGGCAGCGCCGCGGCAAGCACCTGTAGTACGCGTCGAGACCGTATGCTGTGCACCGGGCATTCAGGGATCGGGATCAGTTGGTCGCGGCGCATCACGCCAAAATGCCAACCATTTGAGGTCCACTTGGCCGTCAGCGAAAGCCGGTCCCGATAGCCATGACGGCGCTCCGGAGCCGGTCCGCGAATCGGTCTGATCCGGGATCGCCATGGGGACAGTTGATGGTGGACCCAACGGAGCTTGACGGCTTCGCTTTGGTCCGCACTGAAGCTCCGATGTCGGCAGGCAGGACACGATGGCACGCAGCCCGGTAGGAGGGGGCGGTTGACTTCGACCATTAAGGAAGGTCTGAACAATTGATACGAATCGCGTTTCGGCCCACAAGGGCGCAGATGCGAGGCTCCCGGCGCAGCGCCATAGCCACTCTATGGCCAAGCCGGGAAACGCGGCAGATGTGCCCTTGTGGGCGAAACCCCAGCGGGGCCGGTCCTTTGCGCTCCCTCGTACCGCGTTGCTCCTCGCTCATTGGCAACTCACCTATTCGCCTTGGGCCAACTACGCTCGGTGCGCCTTGTACGAGGGAGCGCAAAGACCCCGGCGCGATCGCAGCAATTGTTCAGACCTTCCTTAAACACCGGTTCTCCACTCGACCGTGTTGAACAACCGTCGGACAGATCTGTGTCTGTTGACCGCGATGTTTGAGCAATCGGGGCGCAGCCGGCAGAATCTTCGGGC
>Ga0316187_10000898_pt1 | contig 24721 bp, 21 predicted proteins | sample CroRivburrow1_MG_FD_204927 | JGI IMG/M metagenome (GOLD analysis project Ga0316187, IMG submission 204927) | Coastal sediment microbial communities from Maine, United States - Cross River worm burrow 1 | ecosystem: Environmental > Aquatic > Marine > Coastal > Sediment | place: USA: Maine...
AAGACGCCTATGACTGTACCCAGCGGCTGGCAAGCGAAGAAGGCGTCCTGGCCGGACAGTCATGCGGCTGTGTATTGGCGGCGGCATTAAGCTTGGGCCAGCGACTTGCCGGGCAAGGCGAGGCTGGAGAAATCGTGGTGATTTTTCCCGATGGCGGCGAGAAATACCTGTCCACCACCGTCTTTTCCGAGCTGCAAACAGGCTATGGCGATGGAATTTAGGGTCAGTTGCCTAGCCTTAGCTGTTAGCCTTTCGCTTCCTGTAGAGACTTTATCATCCCCCCCACCTTGGCGAGGACTTCATCCAGGCGCTGGGCATCGCTGCCGCTCAGGCAAATCTTGCCGGAGTATGGCGGCCGGCAGGAGCCGGGATACGATCCGATTTCAATATCGGAATAGCGAGCCTGCAAATCTGATAGGGCCTTGGCAAAAAGCGATTCCGGCAGGTTTATTTCTATTTCGCGCCGAAGCCTGGGCTCGCCGCCGAAGTCCTGCGCGATCACTTCAAGCTGGTCGGCGAAAATATCCGGCACGCCAGCCAGCACGTATACATTTCCAAGCCGGACGCCGGGCGATGGTGTGCGGCGGCAACGAATCAGCTCTGCGCCCTCCGGCACGACGGCCATCCGGCGCCGGGCGGAATTGAGCTTTTCCGTGCCAAAACGCTCAATCATGGCCCTGATGATGTCGGCGTTCTCATGCAAAGGCACGCCAAAGGCAGTGGCTACGGCCTGCATGGTGATGTCATCATGCGTCGGCCCGATACCGCCACTGGTAATCACGGCGTCATAGCCATGGCGAAGCTGATTCAGCGCGTCCACGATTCGGGACTCAACATCAGGCACCACAATGATTTCCTGGAGCCGGCACCCCCAGTCAAAGAACCTTTGCGCCGCCAGATGCGCATTCAGTTCATGCGTACGGCCGGAAAGGATTTCGTTGCCGATGACAAGAATGGCCGCGGTTTGATGCTTCATATCATGGCCCGATCAGCGCCTGCCGATGTTCCAATTCGGCGCGAGTCACATCTATAATTTTACCGTTTTCCTGCTCCACCATAACCGTCAGGGATGATCGCAACACCGGCCATTGGCCCTTGAGCACATTGTCTAGCGCACCGCCATTGAACGCCAGATAGCTGTATTTGCCGTAGTGCGGCAGTTTGCGCGCCAGCCCTGGCATGGCGGCCACATCGTGCGCTGCTAACCAGTTGAGCGTGGCGTCCTCATCGGCTGGATGGACCATGGTCAACACCAGGCTGTGCTGATCGCTGGCAAAACGCTCTCCAGCAATGGTCAAGCTATCGCGCCCCAACAGCTGAGCGCCATACGTCGGTAGCGCGTTTGCCACGTCAGTCAGAAACCTGTTGTTCCAGCCAAACGCCCACACGCTCACACCAACCGGCAGCTCCTCTACCTCGCTGTCCAGCTTGATCTCGACATGCGGGCCGTAACGCTGCCGCCAATTCCCAGCCAGCTGGCGGTAAGCATCCAGCATCGGTGGCGGAGCATCAGCAGGCAACAGGATCAGCACTTGCGCGGCACCCTGAACATGGCTCAGGGCCGGCGGCATCTCACCAGGCGAGAGACGCCGAAACACATCGAACTGCGGATCGACATCCAGGCGTAAAGGCCGTCTGCGCATGCTGAGCCTGACATCGGCCAGCTTGTCACGCATGGTCAGCTCAGTTTGAAATGCCTGGTCAAGCCCCTCAAGGGTAACCGCGATAGGGACGGAAATATGAAAGGCAGGCCCATCCTGGACCTGCTCCAGCGTGAAGCGCAGCTCAAAGACATCGCCCGCAGAACGGCTGAGCGCATGGGATACAGCCAACTGCGGCGCTCCAGCACGCTTCAGCCACTGATCAAAATTCGCCGACTTGGCGGCCGCGCCAAACGTGTTTCCAATATTAGCAAACGATGCACGGCGGAACTCATAGTCCCGGTAAAATCGCCTGAGCGCCTTGATAAAGGCGTCATCGCCCATCTGCCGCCGCAGAGCGTGAAACAGCATCATGGTCTTGCCATAACCCACCGCCTCGCTGGCCGGGCTAAACCGACCGCGAAACTCGCCAAGCGGAAAGTCCGTTCCAGCATCAACAAAATTGGCGTAGCGCTGCAAAGCATTGCGGCGATGGAGCACGCCCTTGCCTTGCTGTTCCTTGAGTAAATGGTCAGCCAGGTAAGCCGTCAGGCCTTCGCTCCAATTGCCGCCGCTATAGTCCACATACACGCCGTTGCCCCACCAGTTGTGCAGAATCTCGTGTGGATAGGAAGATTGCAGGATGAAAGGCATGCGAATGATCCTGTCACCGAGCAAGGTAAACGAAGGCATGCCGAAGCCCGTCTGCCAGAAGTTTTCCACCAGGGCGAACTTGCCATAGGGATACGGCCCCAGAAGCGCCCCGTACATTTCCAGATAGCCGATGCTGGCGTCGAGATAGCGCTTGGCCAGCGCCGCATCAGGCTGGCGTAAAAAGGCCTGCACCTGCACTGCGCCCAGGCTGTCGCGATATTCGGTAAACTTACCCGCCACCAGATAAATCTCATCCTGAGGCGCATGCGATTCCCAACGCACGCCGCCATGCTCGCCGGACTGGCTCGCGGCATGCATGCGCACGCCCTGGCTCACGGCCGTCCAGGCCTCCGGCAGCTCCACCTCGACGGAAAATGTCATCAAATCGTCATTGAATTGCGGGTACCAGTGGGCGGCCCCGGACAGAAACACGCCATCATCCGCAATCAAACCGGGCGTGGTGCGAAAACTTCGCGATTCGCCCGCGCCCTGGCGCAAGGGGTGATGGATTTCGCCGCCATAACGAATCGTGAATGCATGCCGCCCCTCGGGCAGCGTCAGACGGAAGCGCTCCAATGGAACTGAAGCATGCATACTGTCACCCTCAATCGGCTCGATACTCACATCCTGGTCAATCGGCCGCGGATCAAGCCCCGCATGCAGCACAAACTCCAGCGCAGCGTCATGGCTGGCTGGGAGACGGATGGTATCCATCGCCTGGAGACTTTTTGCATCGGGGCTTACCCGCACCTGCAAGTCATGAGACAAGTGCTGCCGGGCATCCTTGGCCTCAGCCGCCCAGCAGGGGCTCGCAGCCCATAGCAGGGCAGATGCGGTCAGCAGCCGCAGCATGATGGGTTGCATCACGGCCATTGATCTAACCGCTCGAAACGTCCCTATTCCAAGGTAACTTCAAAGATCCGTTCCTTTTCGGCTCCGAACATTCCCTTTCGCTTCGCCTTGACATAGACCAAATCGCCCGCCCGCTTGTCCAGCATGACCACCTTGATATCTGGCACATCACGCACCCTCTCGCCGTCAACCACGATCAGAAGATCGCCCTTTTTCACGCCTGCCTTTCCCGCCGGGCTTTCTTTGCCGACCTTCGTCACGCGCACGCCCAGACCGGCTCCCGCATCCTCCATCCATATGCCCATCTTGCCGGCGTTAGGCAATGTGACCTTTTTGGTAAACAGGACGTAATCGGCCATATCCGGCGAAATCTCGCTGGGAAGACCCTGGATGACACTGACCGCATCCATGGCCTGTCGGCGCTGCACGCGGTCAGGTATACCCACGCCAAAAATAAAGTGGCCAAAACCGGCCAGCACGATCATCTTACGCTCTGGCTGAGCCTCAAGATGCAGAACGATGCTTTCAGCCATGGTCTCCTCGCGCAGGATTTGCGCCTGCAGGAAGGTCTCAAAGCGCTCTTCCGGCATCTTGTGGAATTGATCGAAGGCGTCATGAATGTATTGGCGGTACTCCTCATTGTCCCGGTCCATGTCGGAGGGAATTTTCGCTTTTTCTTCATCGCTGAAGCTGTCCAGCCCCTGGCGTCCGGCCTTGACGCGTAATTCGGTGGACACATCCAGGGCGACCAGGGGAATGCCATGCTCCCTGGCATAGCGCAGCACAGGCCGGTATTGGCGGTAATCCACCCGCCAGCGGCTGAAATATTCGGTTTTCTTGAGCATCTCCCGCTCGCTGATCTCACCTTTCACATAGGCATCCAGGTGCTTCTGAAACGGCCGCTGGAAGAACTCCATGCCAATGGCGACATCCGGATGCCGCTCATACACGCCCTTGATAATCTCCAGTTGATTGAGGTGGTGGGCCGGCTGGTCATGCACCTCGCCGACATAGATCACGCGCTTCTCGGCCAGTTCAGCGGCGATATCCCCAAGCGCGGCCAGCGCGCCTGTGTGCATCGCATGCGGCGGCTCGTATTGCTCCAGCATGATTTCATCTGTCGACTTTTTATCTTTCTCGGAAACAGCCACCTTAGGGGCCGCATGATGCGGCACGGTTTGGCAGGCCGCCATCAAACAAGCAACAAAAAACAGCAACAGCAGGTTGGCCCTATTCCCTGGGCTCGAGATCGAAGAATTCTTATCCATGAATCGTCCTATGAAAATGTGATGGCGGCGGCAATGTTTCTAGCCGCATTTTCCTGGTGCAAGGATAGCAACCCTTGCGGGATCGGGCGAACGCAATGAATTCTTAAGCCCCTTTAACTGCTTCAACGCTTCCTGGAGCGCATGCGCACATCGAACATGATGCGGGCGACATCCTTGTAGGCCTTGGCATAGTGAATCGTAAGGCCCTCCGGCACGGCCTCGGGCAATTCGGCCATGTCCGGCTCGTTGGCGGCCGGCAGGATCACTTCATTGATGCCCAGGCGCTTGGCGGCCAAAAGCTTTTCGCGCACGCCGCCGATGGGCAGCACTTCGCCGGTCAGTGTCATCTCGCCAGTCATGGCAATGGGCTTCGGCACTTTGCCCAGAGCAAGTGACAACAATGCCGTTGCCATCGTGATGCCGGCTGACGGGCCGTCCTTGGGCACGGCCCCTTCCGGCACGTGCAGATGCACAAAGGCCTTGTCGAAGAAATCTTCTTGCGCGCCAAAGCGCTTCAGATTGCTACTGATATAGGAGTAGGCCGCTTCGGCGGATTCCTGCATCACCTTGCCCAAATGGCCTGTGAGCTTCAACCCGCGCCGGTCGGAATGCGCAACCACCGCCTCCAGAGTCATCGTAACCCCACCCATGGCCGTCCATGCCAATCCCGTGGTAATGCCCTCGCCCTGGCGCATGGCAGTTTCACGGAAGCGCGGCTTGCCGACGAACTCGACGAGGTTGGATACGCCTACCCGGATGCTCTTTAACTTGGGATGCTCGGCCAGCTTGCGCGCGGCCTTGCGCAGAATTTTTTTCTGCAACTGCTCCAGAAGGCGCACGCCCGGTTCGCGGGCATAGTCCTCGATGAGATGCTTGAGCGCCGCATCGGTAAGCTGCACATCACTCTTCGTCAGGCTGTGCGCCTTTAATTGCCTGGGCCATAAATGTTTGCGGCCAATGGCGAGCTTTTCGAATCCCATGTAACCGGGCAGATATATGATCTCGGCCCGGTTCAAAAGCGGCGGAGGCACCGTGTCCAACTGGTTGGCGGTAAGCAAAAACATTACGCGCGACAAATCGAAGCGCACATCCAGATAATGATCAAGGAAATCGGAGTTCTGCTCCGGATCAAGCACCTCAAGCAGGGCGGAGGCCGGGTCGCCACGGAAATCCGTGCCGATCTTGTCTACCTCGTCGATCATGATCACCGGGTTGGCCGCCTTTACCTGCTTGAGCGCCTGAATGATCTTGCCCGGCATGGCGCCGATGTAGGTGCGCCGGTGACCCTTGATCTCCGCCTCATCGTGCATGCCACCGACGGAAAAGCGGTAAAACGGCCGGCCCACGGCCTCAGCTATGGCTTTGCCAATTGACGTCTTGCCGACGCCCGGAGGTCCAACGAACAACACGATGGAACCGCCCACCTCCTTCCTGCGCATACCCACGGCGATAAATTCGAGGATGCGATCCTTCACATCATCAAGGCCGGCATGGTCCCGGTTGAGTACCTGCATTGCGGTCTTGATATTCAGCCGATCCTTGCCGTATTTACCCCATGGCAAACAGGTGAGCCAATCCAGATAGTTGCGTGATACGCCGTATTCAGGGGAGGACGGATCGAGGGTGGAGAGTTTTTGCACCTCCTCATCAATACAGGCCTTAGCCTCCTCCGTCAGCTTCAGCCCCTTGAGCCGGGCCTTGAAGCGCTTGATTTCCTGGCTCTTTTCATCCTCTTCCATACCCAGCTCGCGCTTGATTTCGTGCAATTGTTCACGCAGGAAGAATTGGCGCTGCTGCTCGGACACGCGCTCCTCGATATTCTTGCGAATGCGGCTTTGCAGCTTACTGACGTTGAGTTCCCGGTTGAGCAGGGTCATAGCCTTTTTCAGGCGATCGAAGATCGGGAATGTTTCGAGCACCTGCTGTAATTCCAGCCGATCCGCCGAGGTCAGGCTGACGGCGAAATCGGCCAGGCGGTTCGGCTCATCGACGCTGAATCGGGACAAGAACAGCTTCAGCTCCTCCTCATGCAGGGGGTTGTGCTTGAGTAGCTCCTTGATGGTGTTGATGATGGCCACCGTATAGGCGCGCAGCTCGACATTGTCACTGTAAGACGTCTCGGAACTGTAGTGCACGCGCGCCCGAACCGGCGCCTGTTCACTCACCCACGATGCCACGCGGAACCGTTCCATGCATTCCACAACCAGATGCAGGCCATGCCCCGGTATCTCGGCTGCCTTCAGGATATTGGCCACCACGCCAACCTGATGCAGGTTATCCACCGTAAACGGCGCGTCCTCGTCCTTAACCAGCAGAAGGCCGACATGGGCCTGGCCCTGCTCGGCCAATTGCCTGACCTGACCAATAAACTCCTCGTCGTCGTAAACAAGAGGCACGATCAGACCTGGAAACAAGGGGCGGCTGGCAAGCGGCAGAATCGTCAATACATCCGGCAACACCTTTCTGACCGGCAGCAGTTCCTGACCGCCTTCGCGTTCCTGCTGGTCGGGATCGACGAACTCGGGGGTGATGGATGCGTCACTCATAGGCTATGTGTAAGGCGTTCGGCGAAAGCTTTCAAGGCTTGAATATCCTTTCGCCGACCCCACAATGATTAAGAAAGAACTGAAAAAGCCCATCCTGGGGGTTTTTTCAGTACGAAAAGGCAAAAGTGTGATTTTTCCTTTTCTCACAATATCAAACACTTGTGTGTTAGATGTTGGCGGCCCGTCCATGGGCCGCACGGATGCCCTGACTTAATCAGAGCACCCTTAGCCATCATTTTCGGAGGTTCATATGCGCTCAATGAAGGGCATTTTTCTACTCATCGTCGCCAATTTCCTGATCTTTTTCACCCTGGTTATTTCTGGCACGATTCTTATTAATTTCGTTCTACCTTCCTTTGGCATCGACCTCAGGGACAGCCTGCACACGCTGGATTTCGCCTGGGCCATGGTCTTCGGCTTTGGCGGCGCCTTCATCTCCCTGCTGCTGTCGAAGACCTTCGCCAAACGCGCTTTTCGCATGCAGCAGGTGATTCAGCCCTCCACGCCCAAGGAGCAACTCGTATTTAATTCCGTCGGCGAGCTTGCGCGGAAGGCGGGCATCAAAACGCCTGAGATATGGGTCTATTGGGACGATGTGCCGAATGCCTTTGCCACAGGTCCCACGCGCAACCGCTCCATGGTGGCCGTCTCCTCCGGCCTGGTAAACAGTCTGTCGGACGATGAAGTGCGAGCCGTTCTGGCTCACGAGGTTGGCCATGTGGCTAATGGCGACATGCTGGCTATCACCCTGTTGCAGGGTCTGATGAACACCTTTGTCTATTTCGTCGCCCGGATGATTGCCCGCCCGTTTATGGAGAGAAATTATTTCATGGGCTTCATGGTCTACATGGCGTTGCAATTCATTCTGTCGGTATTGGCCATGATCCCAATCTGCTGGTTCTCGCGCCGGCGCGAATTCCGTGCAGATGCGCATGCCGCCCGAGCTTATGGCGCCGCACCCATGATAGGCGCCCTGCAGAAGATCGACGCGATTGCCCAGCGCACGCTTGCGGCCAAGAACGAGCACGAGGGCATGGCAGCAGACCCGGTAGCCGCGCTGAAAATCCATGGTGAGTCTGGCGGCTTTGCGCATCTATTCGCCACGCACCCACCGATTGAAGCGCGCATCACCGCTTTGAAGGAGGGAAAGAACTAGGGAAGCGCTGATTTATGCAATGCTTCCGCGCAGCCCAAGGATAGGCTGCCACAACCTAAGCAGGAGCGAGGTTGAACGGGAGAAGTCTGCCTGAAAGGTGAGCAACAGGATGTTGCGAATCAAATCAAGCTGTTACGAGCTTGATTTGTAAGTTAGGGGAAAACCACGTTTCTTTCTTTACGTTCTGATTTTATTGCAGGAGACTATAGTCGAATCGGTGCTGGATGTTGGCCCAGATGCGTTGATGGCCTTCCTATTCCTACCATATTTCCATTCTGCCGATTGTTGACCGATGAGATTGGTAGGCAGTTTGAAGCCCGGCAGCATTATTTTGCTCGACTCAAAGGCATATCACTCACGAAACGCTTGGCAAGCCGGTAGCTGGCCATAGGGTGTCGACATGAACCAGCATATCGACAATCTGCAAGCCGTGGTGCTGGCCTTCATTCAGGGGTTAACCGAATTTCTGCCGATTTCATCATCCGGCCATCTAGTTCTTATCCCCATGCTATCGAATTGGCCCGATCAGGGTCTGGCGTTCGATTGCGTGGTGCATCTGGGCACGCTCACGGCCGTGGTCGCGTACTTCCGCAGCGAACTGCGCGCGATGACAACTGGTTTTATGCAGACCGTCGCGCACCGTTCTTGGGAAGCGAACAGCGAAGGAAAACTGGCCTGGCTGATCCTGCTGGCCACGATTCCGGTAGGCGTGGTTGGCCTGCTGTTGAAAGATTTCATCGAAATGGAGCTGCGTTCGGCCTATGTCATTGCCGTTGCCTCCATCGTTTTCGGATTACTTTTATGGGTGGCGGACAAACGTAATCGCCCGCGCAAGCATGACCATTCATGGTCGCTACAGGACGCCCTGATTGTCGGCATGGGACAGGCGGTCGCCCTGATCCCCGGCACGTCAAGATCTGGAATCACCATCACCATGGCGCTGCTGCTCGGCTATGACCGCGAATCGGCCGCGCGCTTCTCCTTCCTGCTCTCGATCCCGGTGATCGTGTTGGCCGGCGGGCTGAACATTATCGATTTGATCGAAAACCCCGATAAGTCGATTGGCATCGCCCAGCTGGGCATCGGATTCGTCACATCCGTAGTTGTCGCCTACGCCTGCATTTTTGGCTTCCTGAAATTCATCGAACGCATCGGCATGGGACCGTTCGTGGTCTATCGCATCGCACTGGGCATCGTTTTGCTCATGCTAGCCTAGCCCGCCATGCAAACGCTGAGTTGCTTCAAGGCCTATGATGTTCGAGGCCGGATCCCCGATGAGTTGAACGAGGATATTGCCTATCGCATCGGCCGTGCCTATGCACAGTTCATCAAGCCGGGGCGCACCATCGTCGGCTGCGACATGCGCTATTCAAGCCGTGGACTTTGCGACGCGTTGAGCCGAGGCCTGATGGATGGCGGCTCGGACGTATTTGACATCGGCCTGTGCGGCACCGAAGAGGTCTATTTCGCTACGTTTCACGAGCGCATGGACGGCGGCATCATGGTCACCGCCAGCCACAATCCGGCTGATTACAATGGCATGAAGTTCGTGCGCGAGGGATCCAGGCCTATCAGCGGCGACACCGGCTTGTTTGAGATTCGCCGCATGGCCGAGGAAAACGCCTTTGAGGATTCCGGCACAAGCGGGCAACGACATGATTTTGATGTTACTACCGCTTACCGCCAGCACCTGCTTGGCTATGTCGATGCCGCGGCCTTGAAACCTCTGAAAATCGTCGCCAATGCCGGCAATGGCTGCGCCGGCAAGGTGATTGACCTGCTGGAGTCAACATTGCCGTTTGAGTTCGTCAAGATTCATCACGAGCCTGATGGCAGTTTTCCCAATGGCATTCCTAATCCGCTACTGCCGGAGAACCGCGGCGCCACCATCGAGGCTATCGTCGAACATGACGCCGACATGGGCATTGCCTGGGACGGTGATTTCGACCGCTGCTTCCTGTTCGATGAAAAAGGCGCCTTCATCGAAGGCTACTACATCGTCGGCCTGCTGGCCGAAGCATTCCTGCGCAAACAGCCGGGAGCCAAGATCGTGCACGACCCGCGCCTGAGCTGGAACACCATCGACATCGTCAAGAGCCATGGCGGCACACCCATCCAGAGCAAGACAGGGCACGCCTTCATTAAGGAGCGCATGCGCGCCGAAGATGCCGTCTATGGCGGCGAGATGAGCGCCCATCATTATTTCCGCGACTTCGCCTATTGCGACACGGGCATGGTGCCCTGGCTGCTGGTGGCCGAAATCATGAGCCGCTCGGGAAACCCCCTATCCGCCCTCGTTGAAGAGCGTATGCGGCTATTCCCGGCCAGCGGCGAGATCAACCGCCGGCTGAGCGATCCTGAACTCGCCATCTCAACGATCGAATCCATGTATGCGCCTGGCGCTACCGACGTGGACCACACCGATGGCCTGAGCATCGCCTTCCCCGACTGGCGTTTCAATTTGCGCTGCTCCAATACCGAACCTCTGGTGCGCCTAAACGTCGAAAGCCGGGGCGACAAGGCATTTATGAAACAAAAAACCGGCGAGATTCTGCGATTTCTGGAACAGCAATAAGATCTGGGAGAGCAAGATTTTGAAAGCTGCAAGGAAACAAGTGTAACTATATAATATCACTTATATTTATTACGATACAGCCTTTGTGGCTTTTCGTTGACCTCGTCTATCCCTTTACCTAGATTGCGCGCCAAATACGACCACGCTCTCCATGGAGTTAGACCACATGCCTCTCTATCGCCGATTTCAAGACGCATCCGTCAGTGAAAAGATTCTCGACACCCTGTTTCTGGTGACCGTGGGTCTGGGCTATCTGTTTGCCATGAGCCATTTATATTTTTCTCACCAGGGTCGCGATGGCGAGCCGGGGCTATCGGTGGAAGACGTGCGCATCGCATATTACGGCGCGCATGAGCAAACCCGCCTTGGCTCAGCCCTGAATGGCGCCATGGGCGCAAACCTGGAATCACCAGCTCAGAAGGACATCATTTTTGAATGGATCGAAAAGGGCGCTAATGTGGATGAGTTCAACGTCAAGGTGGCTCCGATTTTCAATGAACGCTGTGTGATGTGCCATTCCGAGGCAGCTGGCATGGGCCTTCACCCGCTCACGAGTTTCGAAGAAGTGTCAGACTTGATCAAGGTCGACACTGGCGCATCCGTCCAAAGCCTCGTGCGTGTGTCCCATATTCACCTCTTTGGTATTGCTTTTATCCTGTTTTTCATTGGGCGCATCTTCATCCTGTGTGAGATGCCGGTGCTCGTGAAACGCATCACGGTGGTTATTCCATTCCTGGCTATGCTGATCGACATCCTGTCCTGGTATATCACCAAGGTATATCCAGGCTTCGCCTACGTTGTGGTCATAGCTGGCGGTTTGATGGGAGCATCTTTTTCAATTCAAATTCTGGTCAGCATGTATCAGATGTGGTTCTACAAACCGAAAACCGTGCCGGTGGATATGTAGGGCTGCATTTGGCCTTCTGGAAAATCTGATCCCGCCCCGCCGGTTGCCCTTGCTGCCCGGCCCTTCTATCCTGAGTTCAGGGACTGGGGAAAAAATGAAACGAAAAAACATCCTGATTCAATGCTGGGAAAGTACCGGCAAATAGGCCGCGCCCAACCGGTGCCTGATTCACCCCATTCCGTGTTTGTATCTTAATATCAGATATGACGGAAACCATGGGCGTATAGAGGAGGGTAATACATGGAAAATCAAATACACGTATTACCAAGTTAGGCGTAAAAAATATGGATATTCTGCAAAGAATCAAACTTGACATTGAAGATTTGAAATCTTATTTTCAAAAACTATTTGATGCCATAGAATCATCAAAAGAATATTCTGATTCGAGTCATTATAAAGCTTATGCTAAATCTGACATGTTGTGTAATATCTATAGTTGCTTGGAATTCTGGCTAACAACTATATGCGAATACAAATATTCATCTCTAAACCTGCCATTATCTTATAAAGATATTAAAGCTAAAAATGATCTGGCTTGCTACCAAAAATTCTTAGAAAAAGTAGCTGGCATAGATATGTCAGATTCAATAAATGACTATAACAATTTACAAAATCTAAGAGCCGTAAGAAATGCCATCATTCATGCTGGCTCACATACAGAAAAAGAAGAAATAAATAATATTCGAGGTATAAAACTGTCGGGAACTTTAATCATTATTTCTGACGAGTTCGTATTTAAATCCCTAAAGAGTGCTGAAGTTTATTTACTGAGTGCAAATAATCATGTTTAGTTTTTTTAAGAAAAAAAAGACAGATGAAACAGACTCTTTTGAGTCTTATGCCGAAGATATCCTTAACGATTTTCAGGAGAATGATTTTCTTGGTAAGGCTGCTATAGCCGGAGAAAAAGCGCGTGAGGCTAAAAAGAATAAAGAATATGATAAAGCATGGAAATATTTGCATGAAAGCAAGCAGCTTTACCTGCAACATGCCAACGTGCAGAATTTTACACGTAAACAAACTCTTGCACTTGATTCATCTCTTAGTATAAGTCTCGCTGATATACTTCGTCTTGAAGGCAAGCATTCGCAGGCATTGGTTCATATTATATATTGGGCATCTGGGGCAAACAATTTCAGCAACACAGATAAGAAAAAAGTTACTGCATACTTCAATAGGGTAAAACTAAGTAATTCATTATTGGAAGACATATTAGAAATTATAAAAACAAGCAGGTTGAACCCGGACTTTAGGGAAATACAGGTAAAAGTGCAGGGCTTAGTAGACAATGGTTAAGCGCCTAACAGTTCGCTAAACGTTGACCATTTTATACGCCGCGCCGTTTCACTTTGCTCTGTATAAAATGGCAAGTTAGCATGGCGTCAAAAGAGGCACATTGGTGTTGGCTAATGTAGCAGCATAGCGTCGAAAGAAGTTATTTACTCAAAACAGCACACACCCGCATCACTTGATGATCAATGGAAGAATTTTCCAGTCTGCTCAGGGCTTATCGCACCGATACACTGCAAATGAGCGCTCGCCATCCATGGCTTCACCCAGGGGTACGATGGCGTCGCCGCCCATATCGGCGGCGCTGGTGCGAGCCAGCGTAGCAACCTCCTCCTCGACCTTGGCCTTATCTCTGTCAATAAAACCGACCTTGGCCATCACCGAGGTTTTGGTTTCGCCGATCTTCTCGCATGTAGCGACCTGAGACATCGCTGCCACGCGCACCATATCCCCCCGCGCCGTCGGCTTGACCCAGGTACAGGCGGCCGGAAGCACCAGCATGGTGACAACAAAAGCGATCAAGATATTTTTCATATCGTTCCCCAATTTTGTAAACAGTTTATTTTACGACTCCTCGGCCAATAACGACAGCATCGTATCGATATCCATGGTCGGCTGCTGGCAGGTGAAATTCCGGCAAACGTAGGCGGTCGCCCTGCCTTCCAGCGGCTGCTGGAATTCGGTGAAGGGGGCAAGCCGGGCAATATGTTTTCCCCCATCCCCCTCGGGCCTGAGCACAACGACGGCATGCGGCAAAAAGCGCGTGTGCAGCGCGGTGAGCATCGCCTGTGTATCGCTGGCCTGCGGATCGCCGGCAATAACAACCTCGACGCCGTCAGCCAGGGAAAAATCCACGCCCATCATGAAATGGGTGTAATCGCCGGGGGAAGCTCCGACGCTGTTGGCAAATCCCTGGATAATGCCCTGCGCCTTTTCCTCGAACCCGGCATCACCCGTGATCCTGGCCAGGCGCAGCAGATTGAGCAGGGCCACTGAATTGCCTGACGGCGCAGCACCATCGCCGATTTCCCTGGGCCGGATCAGTAAAGTCTCGGCGTGATCAGCGGTGAGAAAAAGCCCGCCACCCTTTTCATCTTCGAAGTCGGCCAGCATGACGCGGTTCAACTCGAGCGCAGCCTGCAACATCTCCGGATCAAATCCAGCTTCGTACAACTCCAGCAATCCCCAGACGAAAAAGGCGTAATCGTCCAGCGTAGCGGCGATGCCTGCATCCCCAAGGCGATAGCGGTGGAGCAAGCGCCCGTCCTTATCCCGCATATGCTTTAGAATAAAACCGGCGGCTTTCCCGGCGGCGGCCAGATACTGAGGTTCACTCAGTGCAGCGGCCCCCATAGCCAGAGCCGCGATCATCATGCCGTTCCAGTCGGTCAGTGCCTTGTCGTCGCGATGTGGCCGCTGGCGTAAGGACCGCGCCCGCATCAGCGTCTCATTGGCCTTGACCATGGTCCGATGTAGCCGGGCTTCGGGCAAATTCAACTTTTTCGCCAGCTCGATCCAGGTAGCTGACTGGATAAGAATGTTGCTTCCGGTCTTCTTGCCGGTTGCCTCTTCCTCAAAGTTACCGCCAGGCTGAATATCGTAGACCTGCATGAAAAGGCTGGCTGTTTCTTCATCCAGCAGGGTGCGTATTTCCTCCTGGCTCCATAGATAAAACACGCCCTCTTCACCCTCGCTGTCGGCATCCTCTGCCGAATAAAATACACCCTCCGGCAAGGTCATGTCGCGCAGCACGTAGGTGAATATCTCGCGCGCAGTATCGGCATAAGACCTATCATCCGTGGCAAGATAGGCCTCGATATAGGCCATGCTGATCAATGCCTCGTCGTAAAGCATTTTCTCAAAATGCGGCACCCGCCAGGCTGGGTCCGTGGCATAGCGGTGGAAACCGAAACCAACTTGATCATAGATACCGCCACGGCGCATGGCGTCCAGGGTGTGCTCGGCCATGGCAAGCGCCCGTGCATCGCCACTACGCTGCCAGTGGCGTAGCAGGTAGCGCAGATTATGCGGCCGCGGAAACTTGCGCGACCTGCCGAAGCCGCCATGCTCACCATCGTAATTGCGCAGCAGCTGTTTAAAAGCCTGGCCCAGAGCTTCCGCGCCGATCTCTCCCTTGGTTGCGTTCACATCATTGATTTGGGAGAGCGCTGACGTAATCTGGCCAGCCGAATCGCTGATTTGCTGGCGCTGCTCGCGCCAGGCCTGCTCGACGCGCGGAATGAGTTCCATCAGCCCCATGCGCCCATAGCGGGACTGCTTGGGAATATAAGTCGTAGCGAAAAATGGCCGTTTGTCCGGCATCATCATGATGTTCAGCGGCCATCCGCCTGAGCCAGTCATCACCTGCGCCACGGTCATGTACACCTGATCGATATCCGGCCGTTCCTCGCGATCCACCTTGATAGGCACGAATACACGGTTGATCAGAGCCGCCACTTTCGGGTCCTCAAATGATTCATGCGCCATCACGTGGCACCAGTGGCAGGTCGAGTAGCCGATGGAAAGCAGGATCGGCTTATTCTCCTGCCTGGCCTTATCAAACGCCTCCTCGCCCCAGGGATACCAGTCCACGGGATTATGGGCGTGCTGTTGCAGATATGGGCTACTCTCGTGGATCAGCCGGTTGGTGAATGATTTCTTCCCTGGCGCCACCGTTTCCTGCTCCGTCATATTCTTCAGCCTAGCACCTCCTGCCTGATCGGCCGCCATGGAGGGTGAATGAGCAAGAAGGAGACAAACGATCACCGCAGCGGCCAGGCTTGTCAGGCGAATGCGACCGCCCGTTCGCTAGCTCTCACTTCCTGACAGTCTTGCAGCAACCGCCCCTGCCTACTGCCACGCCGATGCATCTCGGCATAGATACCGTTGATAACCGCCCACTTGCTCTCGCACCAGGCCGGAGCGAGAAGCATGTCCCTTGAGGCTGTTCCCGTCAGCCGGTGCACCGCCCATGTCGATGGCATGCGCTCAAGCATGTCGCATACCAGACCCGTATATTCGTGCTGATCCAGCAGGCTGATGCCACCCTGCCGCCACTGGTAGGCCATTAGCGTGTTGCGCACCACGTGCAGCGGATGGAACTTCACACCATCCGTGCCGACCTCACGCACACGCGCCAGCGTGTCCAGCATCATGGCGCGGTCCTCGCCTGGCAGCCCCAGAATGAGATGCGTGCATACGGGCAGTCCTCGAACCCGCGCGGCCGCGACCGCCCAGGCATATTCCTCAAACCCGTGGCCGCGATTGATCCTCGCCAGGGTTTCATCATGCGCCGATTGAAGACCGTATTCGAGCCATACCTCAAAGCCGCGTCGCCGGTAGCCTGCGAGCATGTCCAGCACGGATTCCGTCACACAGTCCGGCCGTGTGCCGATCACCAGCCCCGCCACATCCGGACAGGCAAGGGCCTGTTCGTACAGGTCTTGCAGTTCAGCAATCTCGCCATAGGTATTGGAATAGGCCTGGAAATAGGCCAGCACCTGCACCGCCCCCGTGCGCCTCGCCACCACACGCTTGCCCGCCTCGATCTGCTCGGCGATACCGGACAACTGCTGGCGGGCGTTAGGGTTGAAGCTCTTATTGTTGCAGTAGCTGCAACCGCCTCTTCCCTTGGATCCGTCACGGTTGGGGCAATTCAGGCCGGCATTGACCGTAACCTTGTGCGTTTTGTGTTTGAAACGTTTCCTCAGGTAGTCGCCAAAGCTGAAGATCGGCCCGGGCATAGCCTTATTTCCCGACCCATAACCGACCCTGGCGGCCATGGTAATAGCCATTGCAGAAGGCATCGCCCGGCTCCCGGCCCTTCGACAGGGCATGCAGGGCGTCGCTTGCGGCCATTACGCCATCCATGGCCGCTCGGAAAAGTCTGATCACATCGTCCAGGCCGGAGGCCTGCGGCGAAATACGCAGAACATCCACACCAAAACCGGCAATCTCAGCGATATGATCCAGTGCCGTGAAAGGCATTTGCGACATGATCTGGATGCCGTTGATGGTGGAAAACCCGCCCCCATCCAGGGTGCGCATCTCCACGCCGTCAGGGTTAAGAAAACAGACATGCCGACAATCGCGTTTACTCAAACCCTCCGCTCGCGCCGTATAGCAGCGGGCGGAGAAAGTCAGCGGCAGTTTGCCATGGGCGAAATATTCGATCTGCACCTGCGCATCGCCAGCCACAGCGGTGATATCCCGCGCCGGCAATTCCAGTGGCAGCACCGCCCGCTTCGCGCCATGCCGGCATAGACAATCAAGCGCCCCCCGGCTGTAAATATTCAAATGTGGCCCGGCGACGAAATCCACGCCCATCTCCGAAGCGATGGCCACCGCCGCCATGTCATTGGCCTCGATAAGCAGATCGTGTTCCTTCGCAGCGATTGCGACATCACGTATGGCCTGCAGCTCATGCGCGGCTGTCGGCATGGCAAGCGTGGAAAGGACGATTTCCTTGCCTGATGCAGCCAACTCGCGGGCTAGCTCGACCTGCCACGTCACACCCGAGATACTGCGCTTGGAACACACGACCTCGCCCAGGTAGAGAATGTCCACCTCGCGCTTCTCCGCCAGTTCCAGATACAGGTCACGGATATCCCTTTCCGGCCAGCCGAACAGCAGCGGGCCGACACCCAGTCTTAAGGGCCGCGCAATGTCATTCATGCCACGCTTACTCGACGTCTTTGTGCCTCGGTTACGACTACTGCATCATTGTGCATCAGCGCCACTCATCGACATAGGCGCCGGCGGTGTGGGCACCGCCTTCGGAGGTGGCTGCCAACCTCGCCATCCATTCAGGGCTGGCCACATAACTCTTAGGATCGGCGGCGCAGGTATCCACCGCCGCTCGCCAGGTGGAAACCACTTCACGAACATAATGCTTGCCGCGTTGACGCCCCTCGATCTTCAACCCGGCGATTCCCGCCTCGAAGATCTGCGGCAGCATATCCAGCGCGTTCAGGCTGTAGGGGTCCTCCATCACATGGCCTTCCATGCCACAGGCCTCGAAGCGGCCCTTGCACAGCGTCGGATAGGCCGCCGGCGCATCCGGTGCAAAGCGGTTGACCAATACCCCGTCCAGCTTTACCTCCAGCGTTCCCTCCTGCTCCTCGAAACGGACGGCATGCGCTGGCGAACATACGCCGCGCATATTGGGCGAATCGCCCGTGACGTATGAGGATAACCAGCAACGGCCTTCGGCCATGACGCAGAGGCCGCCGGAAACGAAAATTTCAATCTCCACCGAAGTCCTGGAGCCAATATCTCGAATGGCGTCTAGCGTCAGCACGCGCGGCATGACGGCGCGCCGGATGCCGAATTCACGCGCGTAAAAATTCAGGGATTCGTAGTTGCAGGCGCTGGCCTGAACTGAAAGATGCCGGCGCAGCCTGGGATGGCGCTCCTTGGCGTAGCCGAGCAGCGCCATGTCGGAGAGGATGATGGCGTCGGCACCCAACTCGCTGGCCATGTCGATGGACGAGGTCCAAGCGCTGGCATCGTATATCCCTGGCGAGGTATTGACCGCCACGAAGACGCGCGCTCCGCGATCATGCGCATAGGCGATGCCAGCTTCCGCTTCATCGCGGTCGAAATTCAGGCCCTCGAAATTGCGTGCATTGGAGGCATTACGGAAACCCATGTAAACGGTATCGCCGCCGGCGTCCACGGCCGCTTTCAGGGCGGGCAGATTCCCCGCCGGGCAGACTAACTCCGGCTTCAAGAAGTTAGGGCTTGTTAACACTAATTTGGTGCATATCGTTGCAGCCCCAAATGAAGCCAGGCAAGGCGCAAGGAAGAATATTTGGTGATTCCAAATAAACGACGAGCAACGCTGCATGGCTTCATTTGGGGCGCACCCCTTCGGAACGGGGCATTTTTGAGCTCTCCGACGTTGCTTCTCGTGAATGTGCTTCGAGCACATGCCACTCGAAGTGCCTCGGATTGCAACAAAAATGCCCTCGTCGATAAGCTCCGAATTAGTGTTAACAAGCCCTAGGCCCTGCGAGTCGCTCGGCTGCGCCGGTCGAGACGGCGCATGATGTCTGCCTGGGCGTCGGCGAGCTTGCTCAGTTCCAGTTCCATGGTCCGGCCCTGCTCTGCAGAGAGTAATCCGAACCGTTGCACGAGGGAACCTTGGACGTCGAGAAGCCTCTTATCCATATGCTCTACCGCTGCAATGGCCTGCTCGGCCATGCGCCAGAGCAGGTCAGCCGCGCGGGATCCCAGATAACGCTCCAGCTCGCTTTTCAAGTCAAAATCAAGATTGGCCAGTACATTCTTGAACAGCAGCCCGGTGGATGTATCCCCCGTTAGCAGCAACCGGCGTGAAAAGAACAGCGTGTCCGTATCTTCCAGGCCGAAGCAAAGCGCCATCAAAGCCCCTAGATCACCGCGAATGGTTACATCCGCCTGGGCATTGCCATCACGCGAGATATGGATCCCCTGGCTATCCATACACATCAGAAGGTTCAGTTCCCGGCCTGGCGTACGGAACACAAAGCGCTTGCCATGCAGCGGCTGCAATTGCCCCAAGGTATTCGCCGGAATGATACGGTTAATCAATATCTGCAACGTTTTCGCCTGCGCAGCCGGCGGCAATAAACGCAAGAACAAGTCTGGCTTTGGTAGAACCTTCAGTTGCAACATTATCTACTCTGATGACGGATGGATCTTTGCTGGCTCATGGTCAGCAGATCATCGCCGCAAATGAGCTTGTTGCCAACCCCGCCTCGATTTTTTCTCCGATTAAAGAAATGCCTCACATCGCCCAGACAGGTATAGAGCCCCCTGGTCAGGTAGTCGGAATCGGTCTCATCGGCACGCTGAGGCAGCTTTCCAGCATCAAATATCACTAGAATAATGACCAAAATAAGCAGCAGTTCCGGGAATCCGAGTCCGAACATCATATCTTCCTTGGCCTGAAGACGACCATCAACCAAAAATCTACGCCCAAGCCAGCCCTCGCGCGGCCAAAGCCCTGCTCAACCAGAAACACCCTGATGCCTACTCGCAGCAGCCGAGCTCTGGGGCGCTGAAACCTATGTCATCAACACGCGGGAAAGTTTTGAAAAACAATGAACGCTGGCGAACTCAAGAATGTTGAACTGGTCTGGCTGATCTCCAGTCCAAATGGGCAAGAATAGCAGCTCAGTCGGCCTTCCCTGCCGTTACTGGCGCTATCCTGAGGGTTTTCTTCCAGCGCATCACCTCGGCGTCCAATGCTTCAATGGGAATAAATAGGAACGCCAGCGTATAGGTGATGACTCCGACGCCCCCCATGCCTATGAGATAGCCCATTGAATCATCTGCGAAGTGCCTCCCAAAAATAATAAAATCAGCCAACATAAGCGTCAGAAACAGAATTCCATTCAGTAGCAAAGCCGGGCGCACCGCCTTAAACAGCTCACGATAACGGGCGCCAACACAGCTATTGGCCAGCAACGACATGCGGAATGCCTGATAAAGGCCAACACCGATGGCTGCCCAGGCAACGCCCTGAATGCCCCACTGAACGCCATATAACCCCCCAGCCACCAGCAACACCAACACTTCAATCTGTATGACGATTTCTTTCCCCAACGCGTTCAAGGCCGCCACCAGCGCGCCGGCAGGAAAAGTCAGACACTGGAATAGGCCGATGATCACGATGATGACAAGAACATCCGCGGAGTCCGCCCATTTTTCGCCGTAGATGACAACGATGAATGATTTCGCCAACCACCAAAGCCCAACATAAAAGGGCAGGGCATAGACGCTGACCAGCGTCATCATGCGCAAATACATGTACTTGGCTTTGTCGAGATTGTCCTGTTCGGAGGAGATGGCACGGAATACGGTCTGGAAAGCGGAACCGCCAATCATATTAATGGGCATCGCGTTCAGGCTTATCGCCTTGTTGTACAGGCCAGTTGCAGCCGGACCGAGGATACGGCTGACAATCAAATTACCAACCTGCATACGCAGGTAATCAAGAATATGATTGATGGAAAATTTGACGCCGACAATGCCAAACGTTCTGCCAACTTGCGCGTCAAACAGCGGACGTGGTTTCCAGCGGGTATGATACACGAGTATCAACGCGTTTAAAAGGCTCCCCAACAAGCCTCCCCAGACAAGGCTCCACACGCCATATCCGCTAAGAGCCATCAAAACACTGGCGACTCCGGTAGACAGCATCGTAGCCATTTCGGCCATGGCGACTGCCTTGAACCGCATTTCCCGGCTAAGCATTGAGCGGGGAATGCTGGTAAAGGGCCGGAGCATGAAACTCAGGGCCGAGATACGCAGCAAGTCCTCATACAAAGGCTCGTCAAACCAGATGGCGAACCATGGCGCAATGGAAAAAAAGAAGGCATAAATAAGCGCGCAAATCGCAAGCTGGATCGTAAATACGACCTGGAAATCACGTTCCTCAGCTTGCTTGGCCCTGATCAGGGCCTCCCCCATGCCTCCCCCGGCGACAAAACCAGCGAGACCAGTGAAGACTTGAACGGTCACCAGCATGCCGAAGTCGGCTGGCACCAGCAGGCGCGCCAGCACGACGCCAAAAACAAACTGCAACAGCTGATTTCCCACACGGCCTGCAAGCAGCCACTTCGTTCCCGACCTGATGAGCTCACCTAGCTGCATTGGAAAGCCTTTCGATCAGTTGATAGCACTACGAGTAAGGGTGAGAAATGGGTGAGCGGCCCGTGACAACTGGTATGGACGAGACACCAGTTAACCCCAGCCACAGGCGTGTTATATCTCTAGCCACACACTGACGCCGAAGACTCCTATTGCCCCAGGGCACCCAGCCTCCGCTTCAGACTCTTAGAATCGGGCGACTGCTGAAGGCCGTCCAGCAACACCTGGCGAGCCGTATCAACATCCCCCTGCTTTTCGAACATTCGGCTGAGAGCCGTGTATGCCCGCACGTATTCGGGCTGAATGGCGATCGCCCTCCTATATTGGGCGATCGCATCCATCCGCCTACCCTGACGCTCTAATATACGGCCGTTCTCAACCAGAATTTTACCGCGGTACGGCCAGTCCGGCGTCATGCGGTCGATCATATATTTAAACTCGCCCACGGCGCTTTGAAGATTGAATCTCTTCGCTACAACATCGGTAATATTTTGATTTGCCCGGTTGGCAAAATTAAGGCCCAGGCAGAAGTGGGTCATCGGGTACCAGTTTTCACCCATAAAACGCTTCCATCGCTCCTTATCGCTGTCTGACACACCGGGGGCGTCAAGTTTTGCTTGGCAATATACGGGCAGCTGAAGAAACTCTCTGGCTGTCGGGTGAGGCGACGTTGTAGCTGAATAACTCGTTGAAGCCAATAACAGCATAACCTGAAGTCCTGCGATCCCCACAAAAAATCGATACATCATTGCGAACCCCTTACTTTGTCTCCGTAAACTAACAACACGCAGTAGTGTTGAGCAGCGCAGATATTGCGCCAGCCCGTCCGGCAATTCAGCGATGGCCTTGCGAGCACCGAGCAAGACAGCCTCACCCCCTCAATTACCCGCAATCAATTATAACCCTTTGCGCCGCTCTTCATCGATCCTGGACATCAAGGAAACAGTGCGCTCAGCCACATTCAACCACGAAAAGTGCTCCCGCACCCGAAAGCTAGCCAGCTGTCCCATACGCGAGGCCAGTTCGCTATCTTCACAAAGGCTTCGCAAGGACTTGGCGACCTGCATCACGTCCGCGCCATCCACCCTGAATCCGGTTTCGCCATCGACAACCGCGGAACCCGTGCCGCCGGCCTTACCCGCCACCACCGGAGTGCCGCAGGCGCCGGCCTCGATAAACACCATGCCAAAACCTTCATTGTCGCCATTAATCTCGCGATTTGGCATGGCGAACACATCGGCGGCATTGAACCAGCGCGGCAAATCTTCGGCGGAGACATGGCCAAGCATATGTACGCGGTCTTGCACGCCTTCGCTGTTGGCAAGATCGCGCAAATAGCGATCATCTTCGCCGATACCGATAATGGCGTAGTGTGCATCAACACCATCGCTGACAAGCCCAAGTAACGCGCGAATCACTTGGTCAAACCCCTTGCGCCGGCTCAGCCTTCCCGTCGAAACAATCAGTTTCTGTTTATTGCTTAAGCCAAGGGATTGCAGCAGATCCTTGGTTTCCAGCCCTCCTGTAAATCGATCGACATCCACGCCCGGATGGATCAATACGATTCGCTCCGCCTTTACTCCAAGCTTGAGCAACTCCTCACGCGTAAAATCACTGTTGGCCACCACACGATCGGCATGGTGATAGACAAAGGCCATGGCCCGGAGCTTGGCGGGCTGCCGCCAGGTGGTGATCTCCTCACCATGCGCATACACCACCAAAGGCTTGCGAATAAGCCTTGCCACGACCCATGCCACCAGGCCTTCGGGCAACACCCTGCCGGCATGCACGGCATCAAAACGGTTGCTGAGAGCCAGCGATAGGGACTTAGCCAAAAGCTTCACATACATGGCCAGCGATTCGGGCCGCAGCCAGCGATGACGGGCTAGCCCAACGCGGTGGACGCTATTGGCATGGCTAGCGTCGTGCTCTGCAGCGCCTGGCACGTCAGCCGTGACGACGTGAATCTCCTTGCCGCCGATGCGCCGGTAGACCTCGTCAAACCAGACGGCCGTGCCACCCTTGGTAGGCAGATACAATTCGGTGATCACAAGATAGCGATGACTCAAGATCAATATCCTCCGCGCATGACGGACAACACATCGAGCACACCTCTGAGGCGAGGATTCTGTTTCAGCAGAGGCAATACCGCGCGCACGGCCTCGCCCCGTCTTCCGTTTCGCAATAACGCATAGGCCAGATCCAGCCTGGCCTGACGCAACGAGCCCATAAGCCCCCTGCGAATGGCAGGCGTAGCCCCGTCAAGTTGATCCACCAGCGGCAGCAGAGCCTGCACGGTCTGACTCTGCGCCCTGACGGGATCGGAGCGCGTGGCGCTAGCACCATGGATCATGTACGCGGCCATGGGCCGGCAAATCACGCCCACCCGCCGGCTTGCGGCGGTCAGACGAATCAACAGATTCACATCCTCGCATACGGCCACACCGGCCGGATAACCACCCAGACGCAAAAAAGTTTCACGCGGCAGGCTCAATGTATGGGTGTCACCGAAGTGCTTTTCGACAAACAGGCCTAGCTCGTCGCCTTCCATGATGACTCGATCTCCACCTGCCGCCTTGTCGAGTAACTTATTTCCTGCTTCGCAATGCATCATGGAGCGTCTTATCACATCGCCGCCTTCAGCCACGTAATCAAAATCACCAGTGAGGAAATCAAGCTCCGGCTCGGCATCGATCCATTCGGCATGCCAGCGCAACCTGTCCGGGTAATACCAGTCATCGGTGTCCAGAAAGGCCAGCCACTCCCCTTTCGCCTCCTCCACCCCGCGATTACGCGCTACCGAGACGCCCTGGTTGGGCTGGCGAATATAGCGCACGGCATCACCAAAGCTGGCAACCCGGCCAGCCGTATCATCCGTGGAACCATCGTCCACCACGATGATCTCGGCGGCAGGACGGCTCTGCGCCAGAATGGATTCGATGGCCCTGGCGATGGTCGCCTCGCCATTGAAGACGGCTATGATGACCGAAAAGGCAGGCGACCTCATGGCATCTCCCGCGCTGCTGCCTTTGTCACCAGCAACTTCAGGCATATGCCGGCGAAAAACGTAGCGCCCGTCATCCTCGCCAGCCGCCAGAATCTCGGCATTCGCTGCACGCGAGCCAGCACCTTTTGAACGCGCATAGCTCCATGGCTCATGACAAGACTGGCATCCCCCGCCTTGATTTTACGAGCC
>Ga0316187_10000899_pt1 | contig 24714 bp, 20 predicted proteins | sample CroRivburrow1_MG_FD_204927 | JGI IMG/M metagenome (GOLD analysis project Ga0316187, IMG submission 204927) | Coastal sediment microbial communities from Maine, United States - Cross River worm burrow 1 | ecosystem: Environmental > Aquatic > Marine > Coastal > Sediment | place: USA: Maine...
ATATATTCGATGACTGAGCCGGTAGAGGAGCCAGCAGCATTGGCCCAAACGATGCCATTGGCATCCAGCCAGGCCTTATCATAATGATCGTCACCAATGGTGGCAGTCGCGGCAAAGCGAACAGGTGTGCCTTCCAGAAGTTTTGCATTCACTTTGGTGGATGAGCGGGTAAGAAGGATGTCGGTATCCATCAGTATTTCGCGGCTGATATCCCGGTTTTCGAGAATCCTGAGGCTGGTATTTAGCCCTTTAAGTCTGGAGAAGGCAGACTCCACACCCCAAATGTGCGCATCGGCTACAATGGTCAGATTGCGACTCATTCCCTAAAGATGACGAATCAAGGTTCGACAGCAAGTCATTTGTTCTGAATGCTCGTAATTGTCACGTGATCGGTTGTTATCCGATCTCCTGAATGCGTTTAATCAGCGATGTGGTGGAATGGCCATCGACGAAGGTGATAACAGAGACATGGCCGCCGTTTTCTCTGACTTCCATTGCTCCGACGATATTGTCCGGCTCGTAATCACCACCTTTGACCAGAATATCCGGTAGCAGGGTTTTGATCAGCTCAAGCGGTGTGTCCTCTTCGAATGGCACGACAAGTGTGACTGACTTCAGTGCAGCAAGCATGATCTGCCTGTCTTGCAGCGGAGTGATCGGGCGGCTCTGCCCCTTCAGGCGCCTGATTGAATCATCGTCATTCAGGCCGACGATCAGCACATCGCCCAGCGCTCTCGCTTTTGTCAGGTAGTCGATATGACCCGGATGGAGAAGGTCGAAGCAGCCGTTGGTGAATACAATGGTTTTGCCGCTTTCGCGCCACTGTTCAACCAGCTGGCGGGCAACCTCCCATTCGGCAGAGTGGTTCACTTCTGTGCGATTCGCATCAGGTCAATTACGGCAGTCACACCTTCAACCGATTTGGTCAAATCCTTGGCGCGCTGGCGCTGAACGAATGTATCCACAATGCCCTGCAGATAGACTCTTCCACTTACGGTTTCCACCTTGATGCCAAAGCCGGACACATCTTCATCATTCCACAGTTTGGTTTTCACCTTGGTGGTGATCCAGCTGTCTGTCATTATAGAGCGGATCTCCGGTTCACCCTCCAGAAGCTCCGAATGCACCGATCGAACACCCTTAATTGACCTGGTGATATAGACAGCCCGGTCAATGTGCTGCTGGGTAGGAAGGTGCCCGGTCAGCGTGGCATTGCCGTCGATGACTTGCACGCTGACCCAGCGTGATGGCATATCCTTTTCAGCAATCAGGCGCGCATCAATCTTGGTAGTCAGCGTTGCATCATCGAACTGGATGCCGAGGCTGCGCTGGTCATTGGCTGAGTTGCTGACGGCAGCAGTACCGCCGACAGCTGCGGCAAAACAGCCGGAGAGTGAAAATAGTATCGAAATAATTACAAACAGTCGTAGGTGGAACATGGGTACTCCTTGGGAGGAATCTGCTCACCACATAGGAAGAGCAACAATTCGGTGCGCGTAATCTTGCCGGAACATGGTGATTCGTCCATGTACGATTTACACTCTGGTCAGATGACCTCATCGCCTAGCGCTTCAATCACGGAAGCGAAGAGCAGAGGCACAAGGATATCATCCGGTCCGGAGAGCCAGTAGCCCTGCCCATCTGGTTGCGACAAGCGTGCCACCACATCTGTAATTGCCGAGGAGTTGGCCGAAGGGTCAATCACGGCTGTTGTGAGCCCCTCGATGGTTTTGCCAACATTGCGTGCAGCATCAAGTGCCTGCAGCAGTACACGTGGCATGATAACTCTGGATGCAATATTGAGAACCACACCATGACTGGATTCCGCCAGCATGCCGGCCAATAGACGGAAGTCCCTGAAACTGGCGGCGCCCAGCGACTCGCCGTGTGCAGCAGGATGCATACCGAATGCATCGGCACCGATTGCCGGATGCACCGACACCGGTATGCCGTAACGCTCTGCCGTGGCTACAATAGAGTGATCCAGATGTTCAAATTCCGACTCCAGCAATCGTTTGCCGACACTTTTTCCGATGCCCCAGTTTTCAGTTGTACCATAATTGATCGCATCGTTGATCAGACAACCGGTCTCCTCAGTCAGGCAGTAGTCGCCGACATCCAGCTCGCGCTCTCTGGAAGTTACAGTCTGTCCTACGATGGCTATCTCGACATCCTGCTCCAGCGCGGCGCCTGTCAGTGCCAACCCACTGATAATACGCTGTTCAATCAGTCGGCAGATCAGCGGACCCAGGCCTGAATCGAGAACATGGCCACCGCAGGCAAGGATTACCTGATGTTTGTGGCGGTGGGCAGTGACAATGGCATCGCGAAGGTGAAACAGGTCTGCGGCACAGCCTAGGTTCGGAAGGCTGCAAAGAAAGTTTTCAAAGCCGCTGCCAGCCTGATAAGGGGCTGCAAAATCGATACCTTCGCTGTCCACCTCGCGTTTGGAGATGGGGGTGGTTTTCATTTTGGCGAACGAGAGCGGTTTAATGGTCATGGCGTTTCTCCAAACATGTGCTGATCTACAAGGGAGCAGATGATATGCAGGCAGGTGATATGCATCTCCTGGATGCGAGGTGTGGAGTTGTGAGGAATATTGATGTGAACTTTAATATTGTTGTTACGGCCCAGGTCGCCACCATCACGACCTGTCAGGGCGATGGTGTTCATGCCGGCTGAGGCGGCAGCTTCGGCTGCTGCTGTGACATTATTCGAGGTGCCGCTGGTGGAGATGGCAAGAAGAAGGTCCCCGGGTCTGCCCAGTGCTTCCACCTGCCTTGAAAAGACACGGTCAAACGAGAAGTCATTGGCGATACTGGTGATCACTGAGGCGTCATGGGTCAGGGCGACAGCCGCAAGCCCGCGCCGGTTAATCTCAAAGCGGTTGACCAGTTCGGCAGCAAAATGTTGCGCATCGGCTGCTGAACCACCATTGCCACAGGCGAGGATTTTACCGCCACCCTGTAGACAATCGACAATCGACTGAGCGGCATCCAGCAGCGGCTGCGACAATGTTTCCACACACTGCTTACGAAGTTCGATGCCATCGGTCATGGCCTGATTGATCAGATCTCTATTCAATTAATTATATCCTTCATATGCTCGATGCGCGCAGGCACCCAGCTGGGTAAGCCCATTCTAGGGGTGACGATGATTAAATCAAAGCGGCATTGCAAACCTGTATATTGCGGGTGTTTGGCCAGCCATGCTTCAGCAGCAGAGTAGAGCCGTGTGCATTTATCTTCATTCACGTCGAGCAGGCCCGAGTCTCTTGTTTTATGCATTTTGACTTCGACAAACATTGGCAACTCATCGCAGTAGGCAACAATATCGAGCTCTCCACGACCAAGGCGAATATTACGAGCTATGATGTTAAAGCCTCTACGGCTGAGATATCGGGCTGCTATATCTTCCCCACTGCGTCCTAGTGATGTGCTCATTGCCCCGTGATCAGGGGATAAACCCGCGATTTGGAGATGCCCAGCTCTTTGGCCACAGCTTTGGCTCTGGCCGAGGGTGGCAGGGCCTGCATCACGGCAGTATCCAGCAGGGCATGGATATCCTCATCGCGGACCTCCCCCCTTACCTTTGGCAGGGCCGGCGCGACAACCAGTACGATCTCACCACGCGGAGAATGTTCTGAGAAATGCGCAATCAGTTCTGCCACACTTCCGGATACAAACTCTTCGTGCAGCTTGGTCAGTTCACGTGCAACTACCAGCTCACGCCCCTCTTCCAGTAGCGGCTGCAAACTTTTCAGGCTGCTTAGCAGGCGACGTGGTGATTCAAGGATGACGTTGGTTTCGGAAGATTCTGCAACCCTCTGCGTCGCTGCTGATCGGGATGAGCCGCTACGCGGAAGAAAACCTTCAAAACGGAAGTGGTCGGTGGGCAATCCCGCGGCGCATAGTGCGGTTAACACACTGCTCGCCCCGGGTATCGGGATGATGCGAATGTTTTCGCTGCGTAGTTTGCGAACCAGTCGATATCCCGGATCACTGATCAGAGGGGTGCCTGCGTCAGAGATCAGTGCAATGCTCTCTCCCTTTTGCAGTCGCTGCAGCAATTTTCCGGCTGCATACTCTTCATTGTGTTCGTGAACGGCGATCATCGGTGTGCTGATGCCACAGTGCTGCAGCAATTTGCGGCTGGTGCGAGTGTCCTCGGCGGCAATAAGATCAACGTTTTTCAATGTCTCTACTGCACGGTAGGTGATATCACCAAGATTTCCGATCGGTGTGGCAACGACGAAAAGTTGGCCAGTGGTGGTTTGATGTTTAGGCTGCGATTCCATGTATTGGATACGTTATCGTTCTCACCCTCACGCTGCAATGGCGGCATCACCTATTGGATGGGCAAAAACCGTAGTGGTTACGGTCTGTGCGCTGCTGTTGCTAAGCGGTTGTCAGCCGAAGCAGCCGGGAGCCCTTGTTAAGGAGAGGCTGGCTGCCAGGGTGCTGCTTGATGCGCCTCAGAGTGCTGCTGAAATTCAACTGCTGATGCAGCAAGCCAGAGCCGGGGCAGACCTTGGGCGCATACTGGCCGAATTCAACCGTCTGATCCGCGATGGTGCGGTACCGATTAGCGAAGAGGCATCCTTTCGCAAAGTACAGCTGATGCTTGAGAACAAGCAGCCCGGTTCGGCAGAGGCCCTGCACGCGGTGATGAAGAAATACCCCAACCATGCGCTGGTTCCCTATGCCTCATACTGGGTAGCCAAATGGTGGCTTGCTCAGGATGAACCGGGACGAGCACTGGAACGGATGAAATGGGCCCTGCAGCACAAACGCCTGACTCGCGAGCTTGCTGATGCCATCTTCGATCTTGCACCTCCGATAGCTCAGGATGTTCCGGAGCGGGATGCGGTGAACTGGTTTCTGGTTGCGGCAGAGGTCAATGCAGGAAGTCGGGACAGCTGGCTTCGACTGGCTGCCCGTCGCGCCTCAATGGAGACAATCGAACAGATTCACCGTGATGGTTCGCTATCGCCGGAGCTTATGCCGCTGTTCGACCTGCATGCAGGGCGTGCCCATCTAATGACAGGTGATCGCGAAGGGGTGCGTCGAATTGCCGAACTGCTATCACTGGCGATGCCAAATCATGCCAATGCAGCGCAACTCAATGCCTGGGCATCCGGAGAGTTAAGGGCGGCGACGATCGGTGTTATGTTGCCGCTGACTGGCCGTTATGCACGTTACGGGCAGGAAGCGCTGCATGGTCTTCGTATTGCACTTGCCGATGTTGGCAGTGGTGCCTATATCACCCTGCGCGTAGAGGATACACAATCCAGTAGCGAGAGGGCGGTGATCGCCTATAAACGGCTTGCTGATGAGTCGGTGAATATGATTATCGGGCCATTGCTCTCAGAAACCACCGAAGCACTGATCCCACACCTTAAAGCGGGATTACCCGTGGTTAGTTTGACCGGCCGTATTGATCTGGCTCAGCAGTCGAAAGCGCTTTTTGTACATACGCTTTCACCATTGGCTCAGGTTTACGTGATGGCTGATTACGCATGGCAGCATGACGCCCGGCGTATGGTGGTGATTACTGATACCGCCGCCAATCAGACAGAATCTGAGATGTTTACCTCATCCTTTGAGGCGCTTGGCGGCGAGGTGATGCATACCCTGCAGCTGGACAGGCGTGTGATGGATCAGCGCAGCAGGCTAAGAGAGCTTCGCCATGAGACCGATGATGAAGAACTTCTGGCAGAACTTGATGAAGATCTGCACCTGTTCCTGCCTGAGATGGATATGGAGATGCATCTGCCGACCGGCTTCGATGCGCTTTATCTTGCTCTGGATGGAAAGCAGGTCTCGTTGCTGGCAGGCCAGCTTGCTTATGCAGATATCTCCGGCGTGCCGATTTACGGCAGTAGTCGTTGGCAGGATGGTCACCTGATGGATGACCGTGGCCGCTACCTTTCAAGGGCGCGTTTTGCAGCTTCAAACACATCTGTTGATCTGCAGGGCGATGCAGATGATGCGGTGCTTCACCGTTTCCGTTTTGTGCATCGTGAGGTGTGGGGTAATGACAAGACATCGGAGTTGATGGCGCTGGCCTATGATACGATGCGTATTGCCACGGTGATGACCAGTCGTCTCGGACTCACAAAGTCTGAACTTAGTCGCGAGTTGCATGATGAGGAAGGTTTTCCGGCTATGACTGGTCATGTGCGTTTTGATGAATCGGGTATTGGCCAGAAGCAGCTCGATATTTTCAGGATTAAAAGGGGCAAGATCGTTCCTGCCGGTTAAGCTGGTTAGCCATTCAATGATGATCTGAGCGCCTTTCTTCTCTTCGTTCTATTAATCCTCTGTTATTAATCTATAATAGTTTTGAAAGGTTACTTCATGGATCATATGGGGGTGATCATGGAAATAGATCAACGTAGAGATGAACGTTCTTTTGCACCGGGGCTGTCAAATGGGGAGCTCTGTATTCTGGGGACTGATCAATGCTTTGGCGTGGAGGGTGTGCGCGACATTTCCGGTGAAGGCATAGGCTTGAATGTGAATGGTTTGTTTCCGCGGGGAGCACTGGTTCATCTGAAACTCAATTTTTTTGGTAAACCCCAGTTTCATCTGCTTGGGAATGTTGCCTGGTGTGCGCCTGCTTCAGGTGAGTGGTCCGATGTTCAGAAACCTGCTTCGTTCATAATGGGGTTTGTCTGCAAGTAGGGGAATGGAAGTTTCAAAATCAAAAGCTAATCTTCCTGGTGCTAAGTCCATTGGAACACCGCCAAACCAGTTAGATCGTGACCAAAGCCAAAAGGCGGCATTTACACATAATCTGAATGATCGCTTATGGCCTAAGCAGCCATTCAAATTATTCTAAATTAGTTGTAGTTAAGCCAGTTTATCGTCGGCGACGTGGTAGTGCGGGTCTTCCTTGATGTTGATCTCAACCAGATCACCGGCATTTTCCAGCAGGGCTTTGCACTCAATGCTCAGGTGACGCAGGTGCAGGGTTTTACCTTCTTTCATATATTTTTCAGCCAGATTATCAATTGTCTCAATGGCAGAGTGGTCGGCCACGCGCGAGTATGCAAAGTCGATGATTACATCTTCCGGGTCATTTTTAATATCAAACAGTTCGTTAAAGCGGTGAACAGATGCAAAAAAGAGTGGTCCATGAACCACATAGATCTTGCTGCCATGTTCATCAATTTTAACATCGGCGTAAACATGGCGCGCCTGTTTCCACGCAAAAACAAGGGCTGTGGCAATCACACCAACGATCACTGCAATTGCCAGATCAGTGGCTACGGTGACCCCTGCAACAAGAATACTCACGAAGGCATCCTCGCGTGGAATCTTGTTAAACATATTGAAACTTCCCCACTCAAATGTACCGATCACCACCATGAACATGATGCCGACAAGGGCTGCCACTGGAATCATCTCAATCAAAGGTGAGGCGAAGAGGATAAAGCTGAGCAGGAAGAGTGCTGCAGCAATGCCTGAGAGGTTGCGCAGACCGCCGGAGGAGATGTTGATCATGCTCTGCCCGATCATTGCGCAGCCACCCATGCCGCCGAAGAAACCGGTGACGATATTGGAAGTGCCCTGACCGATGCAGATGCGGTTGCCCTGACCACGGGTGTCGGTCATCTCATCAATCACACTCATGGTCAGCAGTGATTCGATCAGGCCGATTGCGGCGAGGATAATGGCATATGGAAAGATGATCTGCAGGGTTTCAAAGGTGAACGGAATCTCAGGGATGTGGAAGGGAGGGAAGCCACCGCCGATGCTGGCAATGTCACCTACCGACTTGGTATCCAGACCACCAAAAATAACGATCACTGAGATCACAACAATGGCGGCAAGTCCTGAGGGGATGGCGCGGGTCAGTTTTGGCAGGAAGTGCATGATCAGCATGGTCAGCAGAATCAGGCCGCCCATAATATAAAGCGGATAACCACTCATCCATGAACCGTCTTCCAGTTGGAATTGCTTGAGCTGGGCAAGGAAAATTACGATCGCCAGACCATTTACAAAACCCAGCAGTACAGGATAGGGAACCATGCGAATGAATTTGCCCAGTTTAAGCAGACCTGCACCAATCTGAATAACACCCATCAGTACAACCGTAGCGAAAAGATATTCAACGCCGTGCTGGGCAACCAGTGCCACCATCACCACGGCAAGGGCACCTGTTGCACCTGAAATCATGCCGGGGCGTCCGCCGATCAATGAGGTGATCAGGCCGACCATAAATGCAGCATAAAGGCCAACCAGTGGGTGCACGCCGGCAACGAATGCAAAGGCAACGGCCTCCGGAACCAACGCAAGGGCTACGGTAAGGCCGGAGAGAATATCATCCTTGGCTTTGGCGGCGTGATCATAATAGAGCTGAAACATTGGGGTGACTCCTGTTGGGGCGTGGCACTCTAGCCCGTAATGATAGGAGTGCAAAAAATACGGGTCGCCAATGGCGACCCGTATTGAATTGCTATCCCGTTAAGGGGAGTTTACTTCATGATGCGAAGTTCAACTCGACGGTTTTGTGCGCGCCCTTCACTGGTGGTGTTGTCAGCGATTGGTTGCGATTCGCCATAGCCTTTAGAGTTTACCCTGTCGGCCTTGATGCCATGAGATACCAGATAGTCCATCACGCTGGCGGCACGGCGTTCAGAGAGTGCCTGATTGTACTTGTCACTACCGGAGCTGTCGGTATGAGCGGCAACTTCAACATTGATCTCAGAGCGACGGTTCAGCGTGGCAACGGCTTTATCAAGGCGAGTGGCCGATGTGGCAGTCAAATCAGCGCTGTTAAGCTCGAAGTTAATGCCATCGAGTTCAATAACTTCAACAACTTTTGGAGCCGGTTTTGGAGCTGGAGCACAGTTTTTGGAACCCTGATTGCGTGCCTCATTGGCTTTAGAGATCGCTTCTGCAGCCAGTTCGGCATTCTCATCGGGATGAATGCCGTGCTCTGAGTATTCGTGAGCTGCCCAGTAGAGTGCTGCTACAGCTTCTGCCTGCAGCTTAGGGGCACAACGTTCGGCGCCTGCTGCTTTGGATGCAGCAACAGCTGCTCTGGCTTCTGCCAGTTCATCAATATCAATATTGGTGTGGGATGCGCATGCGGCAAGTGAAAGGGATGCGAGAAGAATTGTAATGCGTTTCATTATTGTGCACCTCCAGCCTGGGCTGCATGATCTTCAGCCATCTTTATGAACTCCTGTGCCGCCGCTTTATCGTGTTCACCTTTCTCGGTTACGGCGATAGTTGCGAACTGGCGGGCCAATTCTGCGTGGTAGTTGTTATTACCTTCAACCTGTGCCCTGACTTCCTGGGCTCTATCTTCAACGCTTGTAAATAGTCCCGCATGGGCTGGCAGGCTAAATGCAAGCAGTGAAAATAAAAAAAGTATTTTTTTCATAAAAGACCCCCTTGTTTGATCTGTAAGTCCTATCATAGCAGGAATTTTTGCTATCGGAAGGGTAGACAGAATGCGAAAAGGGGCTAATCCAGGGTTATGGCCTTATGACACAGTTCCAGTTCACGCAGCAGGGCTTTTCTTCTGAACAACAGGGTCATGTGACCACCGCCATGGGTGCGCCATAGGTGGGCTGCACGCAGGCCGGCCATCAGAAGAACTCGAACGCGATGCGTGTTATCGCTCTGGCTGAGAAACTCCGATTTTCCGCGCACGATGATCCGTTGCTTCATGGTACTTATTGTTTCCCCGTAGAGATCGGCAATCGCAGCAATCACGCTGGGATGTGTGGCACTTCCGAAATAGTGTTTCTGTTTATCGATGCGTGCCATGCCATCGGCCAGTTTTCGGCGCATATCAGTATTTTTGTTCAGCCGCTGCTCGATACTGAGTAGACCCGCGCTGTAGCTCAACAGCGCTTTACCCTGGGGCAGGGGTTTGCCCTTCAGGATTTCACTGCTGATTCGGATGCCGGTGCGCAGGTGATTTAAGCCGCCGTATATATCAGCCGGAGAGTTATGTTCCACACTGTCGATAAAAATACTTTCGATTAATGCTCTGCTATCCTCGGCATCGGCCAGTCCTTTACGGGCAATAGAGTCGACCAGATAGACCGCCTGCGTCAGGGCTGCAAGTGCGATAGCTCGTCGGTTAAGAGGCGTTGTGTGTAGTGGTGGTGCTGACATAGGCCGATATGCTGGAGTGTGAAACGGAGTTGCTCAAGAGATGAATGAATTAAGGGATGGTGCGCGTTGCTGTTTGCTGATTTCGGATGTGGATGAAAAGCTCGCTAGGGTCCGGGATCTGAGTCGTTCCTGGCAGGCGGGTGCCCTGACACTGGACAGGGAATGGAATTCGGAACCTGTTGATCAGCCGGGCAGGCCAGAGCAGCCCGAGCTTATAAAGGCAAGCCGTGTGAAGCGACGCGGCTTTGGTACCCTGGAGGGTCGGGCGATCATGATGCATGCGATTGCCCATATTGAGTTCAACGCAATCAATCTTGCGCTTGATGCCGTGCAACGTTTTTCCGGCATGCCTGAGGAGTATTACACCGACTGGCTTCGGGTTGCCGCCGAAGAGGCGTATCACTTTGATCTGATCCGATCCCACCTGCGTCATCTTGGGGCAGATTACGGCGATTATGTCGCCCATGGCGGCCTGTGGGAGATGTGCGAGAAAACAGCCTACGATGTGCTGGTTCGTATGGCGCTGGTGCCGCGTGTACTTGAAGCGCGGGGACTTGATGTTACGCCGGGTATTCAGGAGAAGCTCAGGCAGGCCGGTGATGAAAATGCAGCCACGATTCTCGATATTATTTTGCATGATGAGATTGGCCATGTGGCCATCGGTAATCGCTGGTATCACTTCCTTTGCAAACAGAGAGGACTGGAGCCGGTTCCTTTCTTTCTCGAGCTGCTGGATAAACACTATCCGAAAGGTCTTTTCGGTCCGTTTAATATCGATGCAAGAGAACAGGCGGGTTTTACAGACAGCGAGATAAAACTACTGACAGCTACGCTTTAAGTGGTTACGTTTTTTTCTCCAAGTATGCAGCGATAAACGCTATTCAATGATTCAGCTTTTCCTGCACCAGGCGGCTGAGCAGAGTCACCTCGTAAGGTTTGGTGAGCACCGACTCTTTTTCGCTGATTCCTTGAGTCTGCAGTACCTTCTTTTTGTCATAGCCGGTAGTAAAGATGCATCTGATGTCGGGGTCGATTTTACGCATCTCCAGCAAAGCATCCACCCCACCAAGCTTGGGCATAACCACATCCATGATCACCAACTTGACCTCATCATGATGATCGGAGAATGTTTTGACGGCTTCCTCTCCGTTGCTGGCTATGAGCGTGCGGTAGTTGAGCCCCTCTAGAATCTCGCGCACTGTATTGAGCAGGGCGCTGTCATCATCGACCAGCAGAATCATCTGGTCGTGACCCCCTGCTTCCAGCGAATGAAATTCTCCTGTAACCGTCGCATTGACACCCTCTCTGTGAATCTGAGGAAGATAGATATCGAAGCGGGTTCCATCTTCAGCGTTTGAGTGGACTTCGATTATACCGTTATGTGAATGCACGGTGCCATAAACCATGGAGAGCCCAAGTCCTGTACCCTGCCCCTCCTCCTTGGTGGTGAAAAATGGCTCAAAAATATGATTGAGGTTCTCTTCAGAAATCCCCGAACCATTATCGATGATGCTAATGCGGGCAAACTCTGTGCCAGTTGCTTCCGGATGACGTTCAACGAAATCTTCATTGGCATTAAACGGTGCTAGTTCGATACGCATAGAAGCATTTTTGATGCCAACCAGAGCATCGCGGGCATTGTTGATAAGGTTAATCAGCATCTGTTGCAGCTGGTTGGCATCGGCCAGCACAGTGATTGGCTTCTCACTGATACTGTAACCCAGCGAGATACTTTCAGGGATCGATACCTCATGCAGCTTGGCAGTCTCCTTTATGAAGGATGGGAGGTTAATCTGATCCTTCCTGATGACATTTCGGCGTGAGAATGACAGCAGCTGCTGGATCATTTCAGATGCCCGGAAAGCGAGCGCCTCGACCGTCTTCAGTTTTTTGGTGACTTCCGGTTGATCGGTGATGCGTTTCTTGATCAGATAGAGGTTGCCGGTAATGGCGGCCAGCGAATTGTTGAAGTCGTGGGCGATGCCTCCCACCAGTGTACCAATTGCCTCCATTTTCTGTGCCTGATGGAAGCGCTCCTCCAACTCCTCATATTCCTGCAGGTTCTGCTGCAGGCCGATAAAATGGGTAATCTCACTATTATCATTGAAAATCGGAGAGATAGTCAGGATGGATGGGTATTGGCTGCCGTCTTTACGTTTATCAATGATTCGTCCTTGCCAGGTTTCCCCCTTTTTGATGGTTTTCCACATCTCCTGATAAAAATGGACTTTATGCTCGCCGCTATTGAGGATTCTGGGGTTGTTGCCGATCACCTCTTCCGGTGTGTAACCGGTGATAGTGCAGAAGGCGGAGTTTACATATTCGATGATTCCCTCTGCATCAGTAATGATGATCGATTCGCCTGCCTGTTCGATCGCCTGCGACAGAATGCTGATCTTCTCGGCACTCTCTTTTTGCTCACTCAGATCCCGAATAAAGGCGGTAAATACAGGGGTATTTTCAGTTTTGACAGGTGTGATTGAGAGTTCAACGGGGAACTCATGGCCATCCTTGTGAAGTGCTATTGTTTCAAGCCGTTTGCCAATAACCGGAGCACTATTATCATTTAAGTGTCTCTGCATGCCTTGCAAGTGCCGTTCACGGAGCCGGACCGGAATGATGGTGTCGGTAATCAGTTGTCCCAGAATCTCATCCCTGCTGTAACCGAAGGCCTTCTCCGCAGCTATGTTGAACTCGATAATATGACTTTCATGGTCGATGGTAATGACGCTGTCCAGCGCAGCTTGCACAGCTTCATGTACTCTTGTTTCAGCCCGGCGAGCCAATGCCTCAGCCTCTCTTCTGCTGACGATGGCCCTGGCAAGAAGCCATGCGATCAATGCGACGACCAGGAGTGACAGGCCGCTCCAGAACAGGGTGTTGGAACGGGTTTCAGCAACCATGGCATCAACTTCATCTGCCGGGTTAAATGCAACAACCTTCCACTGTCCGATACCCGATTTATATTCTGTTTGCAGCTTTAGTGTGGCTTTGGCAAAAGGATCGATGGTAGAAAAACAGTAGATGCCGCGATCATTCTCAATGTGTCCGCGATCCTTGCTGGCAATGCCTGGCCAGGCTTCGGGATGATCACGCTGGAAACGTACATCCTGCTTTCCTTCAAACATGAAACCCCACTCATTTTCCGGTGAGTTACTATGCAGCCAGTAACCGTCGTTGTTGACGAGATGACTTAGCTCGGGGTCCTTGGCATGAATTCTTATAAAGTGATCAAGCATTCTGTCGCCCAGGTAGTTGGCAACAACAACGCCAAGGCGTCTGCCATCGTGGCTTATTACAGGCGTAGCAAAGCGGATCATCGGTTTGTGCGGGAGTTCAAGCTTGCCCTTCTCGATGTTGAGGTCGAATCTGGATATGTAGAGGTTGCCCTGTTCCAGATTGATGGCTTCGCTGAAATAGTAGCGCTTGGCTTTGAGTTGCAGCTTCTCTTTTGGCACGATAAAGGAGTGATCACCGTTATAATTGACGCGGATACGCTCCATGCCGTTATTGTCGATAAACCTGAGCTGATCGTAGATCTTCTTTGCCTCGATAAAGGTCTTGAACTCTTTTGCGGCCTGCTCTTCAGATTCCGCGTTGTTTTCGCCAAAGGCCTCCAGCAGTTCTCCTTCGGAGGCTAGATAGAGTACATCAGAGGTGATCAGGCTGAAGTCCTGGGTGATCGCCTCTCGCTGTAGTTCGATCATGCTGCGGTTCTGTTCGATCAGCAGCGCGATGCGTTTTTCTTTCTCCATCGCGTACATGATGTATGAGAACGAAATAATAATGATTGCGATTGGAATAAAGGTGATGAGGAAATATGGAACGATTCCTACCTTCTGGTGAAAGATAGCCGAGCGATCACGATTATTAATATCTGAACCTGCCATATAGAGAGTTTAGCAGATTTTAGGCACGAAATCCGAGTATTAATTCGGAATCTTTCAGTAACTGTCATTCGCTCGGTGTTCACTCAGAGGGTGGCAGAAAAATTTTGAGCTGACTGCTTGTCGATTTACGCCAATGAGAACAGAATTACCGAATCGTTACTTCGACAGGGTTAGAAAACACCTGTCTCTATTTCCTTGGAGTTCAAATGTCTTTGATCCGTCCTTTTGCTGGCCTGAGGCCTGCCACCAAATTTGCCGAAGCGGTGGTTGCGCCACCCTATGATGTACTCAACAGCAGCGAGGCGAGAGCACAAACCGTGGGTAAACCCTGGAGCTTTCTTCACGTATCCAAGGCGGAGATTGACCTGCCAGAGGATACTGATCCCTTTGATGTTTCTGTCTACGCGAAATCGGCCGAGAATTTCAGCCGCATGCTGGCAGAGCATGTGCTCATTCAGGATGACGCCCCCTGTTATTATGTCTACCGACTGAAGATGGGTAAACATCTACAGACCGGCATTGCCGCTGCCGCATCGGTGGATGCCTACGATGCTGGCCGCATCAAAAAACATGAGTTCACCCGTCCTGTCAAAGAGGATGACCGGGTACGCCAGGTTGATGCCCTGAGTGCACAGACCGGCCCCGTATTTCTGGTTTACCGGGCCAATGCAGTTGTGGATGCTATCCTTGCCGATGTTGCGGCGAATAGTCCCGATATGGATGTCACTGCCGACAGTGGAGTTCAGCATACACTGTGGGTGATTCGCGATGCTGATCAGATTGCCACTATCACCGCCGCATTCGAGGCCATGGATGCACTCTATGTGGCTGATGGTCACCACCGTTCAGCTGCTGCCTCTCGCGTGGCTGCGGCCCGCAAAACAGCCAATCCTGCCCATACAGGGGATGAGACGTACAACTATTTCCTCTCTGTGATTTTCCCTCACGATCAGATGTACATCCTCGACTACAACCGTGTGGTTCGTGACCTTAATGGTTTGGATGCCAACAGCCTGATTGCCCGCATCGGGGAGTCTTTTGATGTCGAGATGTTTGATGAGCCGGTTCATCCTGAGTGTGCGGGTAGTTTTGGCATGTATCTGGATGGCTCATGGTATGCACTGACCATCCGGGAAGAGCTGATTCCACAGGATGATCCGGTGGCACGTCTTGATGTCTCTCTGCTGGCAGCCAACCTGATCGAACCGCTGCTGGGGATCTCCGATCCGCGCCGTGATTCACGTATCGATTTCATTGGCGGCATTCGTGGCCTCTCAGAGCTTGAGAAACGGGTGGATTCAGGCGAGATGGCCATCGCCTTCTCAATGTTCCCGACCTCAATGGATGATCTGATGGCAGTCGCCGATTCCGGTGAGGTGATGCCGCCGAAATCGACCTGGTTCGAGCCCAAGCTTGCCGATGGCGTGGTCTCTCACCTTCTCGATTAACCGGCCGATTCGGTCACCAAAACCCTGAACGATAGGGGAACAATTCAACCTTCAAGATATAATACCACTGCCTGATCAACGGCATTGAATCACATTGATTGAGAGTGTCTGCCTGTTCAGAAACAGATGGGTTTGGTCTGGGTATCAGGTAAGGAAAGATATGTGCTATAATCAGTAGTAGTGGATGCAGAGAAAAGCAGAAGTATGCTTTTTGTTTACCACTGCGCTCGACCAGAGAAAACCCAGCGAGGTTGAATATATGGTGACTGTCAAAAGAGTGGTTCTGGATGTCCTTAAACCCCATCAACCCAATGCACTAGAGTTTTCACAAGCCATTGCTGAAGCAGGTGTAGATTATCGTGTGCGCCTGACAGTTAACGAGGTGGATGAAAATACCGAAACACTTCAGATTGAGATTGAGGGGAGTGCCATCGATTTTGAAGTGGTTCATGCTGCTATCACCGGCATGGGTGGATCGCTTCACAGTATAGATGAAGTAGAAGTGCTGAATGAAGGTGATACCGGGTAAGCTCTTGTGAGCATTCTGAATCAGGTGGGGCTTCTGCTGCGCATCACCCGCACCCATGGCATTATGCGGCGCTATTTTGTGGTGAACGGGTTTGATGGAGCCCTCACAATGATGGGGTTGATCATCGGCTTTCTGATCAGTGCTGCCGCAGACTTAACCCTCATTATCAACGCCTGCATAGGTGCAGCTATTGCTCTGGGTGTGAGTGGCATAAGCAGTGCCTACGTCAGTGAAGCGGCAGAGCGAAAGCGGGCTCTAGGAAAACTGGAGGAGGCAATGGTTGCCGATCTTCAGGATAGCGCACATGGCGAAGCGGCACGCTGGGTGCCGCTGTTGATTGCCTTGGTTAATGGATCGGCCCCCCTTATCATTTCACTTCTTATTCTTATGCCGCTGTGGCTGGCGAATGCCGGTATGCCTATGCCACTCTCCCCGCTCTATTTCGCCATTATAATTGCGCTGCTGCTGATCTTTCTGCTCGGTATTTTTCTTGGTAAAATCGCAGGTGTCTCATGGCTGCGTAGTGGCCTCCAGACCTTGCTGATTGCAGGGGTAACGGCCGCACTTATTTATCTTTTTGCAGGAGGTTAAGGTGCCACCGGTTGCCTGGCATACTGTTGAGGTTGATGAAGCACTGCTGCAACTTGACTCTTCAGTAACGGGGCTGACGACGGAAGAAGCACAAAGGCGCCTGGCCGAACAGGGCCTGAATATCCTTCCCGAAGGCCGGCACCGTTCCTTGATCGTCATGTTGGTGGGGCAGTTCACCGATTTCATGATTGTGGTGCTGCTTCTTGCAGCGCTGATTTCCGGGTTTGTCGGTGAGCTCCAGGACACGATTGCCATCCTGGTGATCGTGCTTCTCAACGCCATCATCGGAACGGTGCAAGAGTTCCGTGCCGAGCGTGCCGTGGCAGCTCTTCGTGAAATGGCGGCGCCGGAAGCTCATCTTCTGCGTGATGGTCGGGCTGTTACTCTGGCGGCATCGGAACTGGTGCCGGGCGATGTGGTCTTGCTGGAGGCAGGCAATATTGTGCCGGCTGACCTGCGGCTACTGGAAGTGGAAGAGCTTCAGGCTGACGAGTCGGCACTGACCGGTGAATCCCAGCCTGTTGGCAAGCAGTCGGCACGTTTGAGTGAAGCCGAACTCGCCATCGGTGATTGCCATAATCTCGTTTTCAAAAGCAGCCTGATTACCCGCGGTCGCGGCAAGGCAGTGGTGATCGCCACCGGACTGGAGACGGAGATCGGCCATGTCGCCGAGTTGTTGCATGGTGAGGCCGGAGTGAAGACGCCGCTGCAGATTCGTCTGGCCCGTTTTGGCCGTTATCTCGCACTGTCCGTGCTGGCGATCTGTGCCGTGGTCTTTGTAGCCGGGTTGTTGCAGGGCCAACCTGCCATGCTGATGTTCCTGACTGCCGTGAGTCTCGCCGTTGCGGCAATCCCGGAAGCGCTGCCGGCTGTTGTGACGATTTCACTTGCGCTCGGCGCGCACAAACTAATTCGGCACAACGCTCTGGTGCGCAATCTGCCGGCCGTAGAGACCCTTGGCTCGGTGACCTATATCTGTACTGACAAGACCGGCACCCTGACTCAGAACTGTATGAGCGTTGAAGTCTACTTTGTCGCCGGCGAGCGGCATGAATCGTTCCCGGACTCTTCTGGTAGCCCGCTATGGGTAGAGTTTGGACAGGCCATGACCCTGAACAACGATGTGCTGGAGAAGGGTGGAAAACCTGCCGGTGAACCAACCGAACTGGCCCTGTTTGAGGCTGTGCAGAGGGCCGGCTTTGACAAGGTTGCACTGGAAGACTCTATGCCGAGGCTCGCAGCCATTCCTTTTGACAGCAGACGCAAGCGGATGACGACATTGCATCCGTCAGGCGAAGGCGTGGTCGCCTATATCAAAGGCGCGCCGGAGCTGATTCTGCCGCGTTGCAAACAGGCGGCGGCGGGGCTCGATGGGACTATGGCATTTGAGCCAGACGATTTGCTGGCTGAAGTGGAACGGCTGGCCGCTGAGGGTTACCGGGTACTGGCATTTGCAATGCGTGAACTGAGCGCGCTGCCGAAAACCATTGAAGCTGAAGCAGTCGAACAGGATTTGATATTTCTGGGGCTGGTTGCCCTGATCGATCCACCGCGACCTGAAGTGGAGCAGGCAGTAAAGGATTGCCTGACTGCGGGGATCAGGCCCGTGATGATCACCGGTGACCACCCGGGAACAGCCATGACTATCGCCCGGCGCATGGGGATTACAAACGATGAGCACGCTATGCTAAGCGGCGCTGAGCTGGAAAAATTGAGTGATGAAGCATTCGCCGGCATGGTTGAAACAGTTCGGGTTTATGCGCGAGTTACGCCGAAACAGAAACTGCGCATAGTCAAGGCGCTGCAGGCCAATGGTGAGTTCGTTGCCATGACCGGTGACGGCGTCAACGATGCGCCGGCACTCAAGCGTGCCGGTATCGGTGTGGCGATGGGGAAGAAGGGGACGGATGTGGCGCGTGAGGCGTCGGATATGGTGTTGCTGGATGATAACTTTGCCACCATTGTCACGGCAGTCAGGTCGGGACGGCGCATCTTCGACAATATTCGTAAGTTCATCAAGGATACCATGAGCTCCAATTCAGGCGAAATCTGGACCCTGTTTCTCGCCCCGTTTCTTGGCCTGCCGATACCTCTGCTACCAATCCATATCCTCTGGATCAACCTTGTCACCGACGGGCTGCCCGGCCTGGCATTCACGGCAGAGCCCGCCGAGCGCGGTATCATGCAGCGTCCACCCAGATCACCGAGCGAGAGCATCTTCGCCCACGGCATGTGGCAGCATATCATCTGGGTCGGACTTTTCGTCGGCGGTATCTCTATCGCCTCGCAGGCGTGGGCGATCTCACGCGGTGTCGAATACTGGCAGACGGTGGTGTTTACCGTGCTGACCGTTTCGCAGTTGTTCCACTCGCTGGCGGTGCGTAGCGAACGAGAATCGATCTTTACGATCGGGCTGTTGAGCAATCTGCCGATGTTGGGGGCGCTACTGCTGACCCTGCTGCTGCAGCTGTCGGTGATATATACGCCGGCGTTGAACCCAATCTTTCACACCGCGCCGCTGCCGCTGTTCGATCTGATCGTCTGCCTGCTGCTCTCTTCGCTGGTGCTTGTGGCGGTGGAGTTGGAGAAGTGGCTGGTGCGCCGAGGTTATATCTACCGGGATTAGAGTAGGTCGAGAGCGCGGTCGAGGCCGCCGTAGGAGAGTGCGTAGGGGGCCAGTTCACGCACGCGCGGTTTAGCGTGGAATGCGATGCCCATGCCTGCAACTTCTATCATCGGAAGATCATTGGCGCCGTCACCGATGGCGATGGTCTGGTTCATCGGGATACCCCACTCCTTGGCCTTGGTAAGCAGGGCTGTGCGTTTGCTGTTGGCATCAATGATCTCACCGATAAAGCCGCCGGTCAGTTTACCATCGACAATCTCCAGTTCATTGCCTAGCGAGAAATCCAGTCCGAGCTTCTCTTCGAAGTAGCTGGTGAAGAAGGTGAAACCGCCGGAGACGAGGCCAGTTTTCCAGCCATGCGCCTGTAAGCCGCGGGTTAAAGCTTCGGCACCGTCGGTAAGCCTGATGCGCTCATCCAGCACCCGTTGCAGCACTGCCGCATCAAGCCCCTTCAGTAGTTTGACGCGCTCGGTAAAGGAGGCGACAAAATCGAGCTTGCCCTCCATGGAGAGCTGGGTGATGACGGCCACCTGCTCCTTGATACCCATGAAGTCAGCGATCTCATCGATGCACTCGCACTGGATCAGGGTGGAGTCCATATCCATCAGCAGCAGGCCGGGTTCTGCAAGGTTCGGAGACGGTTTTAGTGCAGTGACAGCGATGTCCACCCCTAAGCGTTCGGATAGCGGGCGCAGGCGCATGGTCATCGTTGTGGTGTCAGAGTTTCCTGCCAGAAGCATGCGGCAGTGGCCGGGTTGCGTACTTACCTGAAGGATGCCAATGCGCTCGAGAATCAGGGATTCACAGATCTCCTTGAAAGAGTCGAAGTCGTCACAGCCGAAGATATGGGCGTTCATGTGTGCTGCTTCCAGTTCGGACTGCCAGATATCCAGCCTCTTTCCCTCATGCAGGCTGATTTGCATCTGTACCGCTTCCAGCGTGGCACAGCCATAATGTTCGCGCAGCCGGTAAGCATCATGCGTGCTGCAGAGAAGCAGTTGCCCGCCACCGGGTGCATCGAACAGCGGTGAGTTCACAGGAATCGGCAGCTCATAGTTTGGCGGCAGCAGGAAATTACTCAGCATGATTACGGCTCCTAACGGGGAAAGGCTGTGGGGTTATGATGAGGAACTATCCAACAGCGAATCAAGAAAGGCAATGCAGCCTTTCAACCGTTCGCGACTATCTGTTTCGGCTTGCAGCAGGGTGAGGTTACCATCCGGCGTAAGCCTGAAACGGTTCGGCTCAGACTGAACGCGTTTCAGCAGATCAACTGGCTCAATCGGAGAATCGGCGGTGAAATTCAGGCGCACGCCCTGTGTCGAGACACGAACCGATGCAAGTGCCAGAGCCTGAGCGCGCCAGCGGATGCGGGCCGTCTCGAGACAATGTTTTGCCTCATCCGGCATGCGCCCGAAGCGATCGGTCATCTCCTCGAACAGCAGCGTAACCTGATTATCATCACTGGCACGATAGATACGGCGATAGAGGTTCAGTCGTTCGCCAGGTTGCGGCACATAATTCGGTGGCAGAATGGCATTGATGCCGAGGTGCATATCGGTCTGCTGTGCCGGTTTTTTGGGCTGACCACGTGCTTCGGAGACCGCTTCAGTCAGCATCTCCATATACATGTCCAGTCCGATCTCCTCGATCTTGCCGCTCTGCTCAGCTCCCAGAAGGTTGCCTGCACCACGAATTTCCATGTCCTGGCGGGCCAGCAGGAATCCGGCACCAAGTTCGGTATGCTCAGCAATCGCCTGCAGCCGCTCACGGGCATCTGCAGTCATGGCTCGTGCATCAGGGGTAAAGAGATAGGCGTAGGCCTGACGATGGCTGCGGCCAACACGCCCACGAATCTGGTGCAGTTGGGAGAGCCCCAGCAGATCGGCGCGTTCAATGATCAGCGTGTTGGCATTGGGCACATCCAGTCCTGACTCGACAATGGTGGTACAGACAAGGATGTGCAGACGTCCCTCATAGAATGCCACCATCTGTCGGTCCAGCTCGGCCGGACTCATCTGGCCATGGGCAATGCCAATCTCCGCCTCAGGTACGTCTTCTCTCAGTCGGGCTGCAATACGTTCGATACTTTTAACATGGTTGTGCAGGTAGTAGACCTGCCCGCCACGATAGAGTTCACGCCGGATCGCTTCATTGGCGATATGGGTATCGAAGCTTGATACCATGGTGCGAATCGCCTCACGTTCAGCAGGCGGCGTGCTGATAATCGAGACAGACCTTAAGCCTGAAAGGGTTTGGTGCAGGGTGCGCGGAATCGGGGTGGCGGTGAGCGTGAGCAGATCAACACAGACATTCAGAGCCTTGAGTTTCTGTTTGTGTTTGACGCCGAAACGCTGCTCCTCATCGACGATTACCATGCCGAGGTCAGCAAATTCAAATTGCTCGGAGAGCAGTCGATGGGTGCCGACCAGCAGGCGGATCTCACCGCCGGCAAGCTCGCGTCCGATGCGCGCGGTCTCTTTTATACCCTGAAGCCTGGAGATCATCTCAACCTTCAGTCCTGTACCGGAAAAGCGTTCGGAAAAGCTGGCGAAGTGCTGGTTAGCCAACACAGTGGTAGGGGCGAGGATCGCCACCTGACGCCCCGATTGGGCAACAACAAATGCTGCACGCATCGCCACTTCCGTTTTACCAAAACCGACATCACCACAGATCACACGATCCATCGGCCGATCCCGTGTCAGGTCGGCCAGCACTGCATCGATCGCATTGGCCTGATCATCGGTCTCCTCAAACGGGAAGCGGGCCACAAACTCCTCAAAGGCATCGAACAGCGGGCCTTCAAGCTTGCATGGGGGGCGTCGTGCCTCGGTGCGTTCTGCCTCGACTTCGATCAACTCATGCGCCATGACCAGCAGATCGCGTTGTACACGTTCACGGGTACGCTTCCACTTTTCGGAGCCGAGTGTATTAAGCTTTGGTGAATCCTCTCCCGTATAGCGATGCAGTCGGCTTAACTCTTCAACCGGCACGAAGACATGGGCACCGGAGGCATATTCGATCTTGATGAAGTCAGCTAGATCCTCTTCATCACCCATTGTTTCAAGACCATGGTATCGACCGACGCCGTGGTCCTCGTGCACGACCGGGTCACCGACTTTCAGTTCGGCAAGGCTGTTGAAAATATCGGCATGCAACACAGTGCTGCCGCGACTACTGCGTTTGCGCGGCAGTCGCTGGCCAAGTAGTTCGCGTCCGGTGAGCAGCATCAGCTTCTCTTCTGGCAGGGCAAAGCCGGCATCAAGATATCCGATACAGCTGCTCAGTTTCTGGGCGCTGCCGATATTCTGCGGGTGCAGCTCAGGGATTGAGTCAGCGAGTCCGCCACAAGCCTCAAGCATGCGCTCCTGCTGGCCGAGGCCATGAGCGATAAGACTGATAGCCCAGCCCGCATCCAGCTTCTCCTGCAGTGCTTTCTGCAGCGCATGCAGCGGCTTCCTGTTGCCAAAATCGGTGATTGATAGTGCTGCTTCGACAGGGGATCCGCCTAAAGGCTGACAGAGTGTCGGGGTATCAACGGCGAAGAGTTCCTGCGGGCTGATGCTGGGCTCGGAACTTGCCTTCACCATTTCAAACTGGGCACGTACCTGTCCTGAAAAAACAGCTTGCTGATCTTCCAGTCCTGTAATTGAATAGATGGTAGCATCTTCAGGAAGGTAATCGATGAGGCGGGCCGTATTCTGGTATGCCAGTGGCAGCAACGCCTCGATGCCGGGATGCGGCCGGCCGGCCATGGCGGCAGATAGCATCGGATGTTTGCGCAGTTGCGGGAATCGTGCCCGGAATGCGGATGCAAAAGTCTCCTGTCCTGCTTTATCGAGAATCACTTCCCGAACAGGTACCGAGGTGAAGCGATCAAGCTCTTCACCACTACGCTGGGTTTCCGGATCAAAGCAGCGGATTGATTCAATTTCATCGCCAAACAGATCGATGCGCAGCGGGGAGACTTCGGTGGCGGGCCAGACATCGAACAGGCCTCCACGGGCTGCGAATTCGCCCGGTGCAAGCACACGTTCGGACGCGATCATGCCCGCCTCGCTCAGGCGCGATTTAAGTGTGCTTATATCAAAGGCGGCATCGCGCTCAAGCTGCCATACATGTGAGGCTACGGTTTCCGGTGGTGCGATGCGCTGCAGCCAGGCTGGCAGAGCTGTAAGAATCAGACCTTTGGGGTTGGGGGTGTTCAGCAGCCGGCCGAGGGTTGCAAAACGTTGACCGACGATGCCGTGATGCGGTGATACGCGATCATACGGAAGCACCTCCCAGGCAGGGAATCGCCAAAGAAGGTCAGGCTCATTGTGCAGGAAAAATGCGAGCTCCTCAGCTAGTTGACGGTAGCTGCGCAGATCAGGGCAGATCCAGACGGAGAGTCTATCTGTGCGGGCAAGCCCGGCCAGCTGCCAGGCAAGGCCTGTCATCGGAGATGGGGTGTCCGGCTTCTCTATTGGAGTGGTCGCTTTCATCGGGCGCCGCATGCTGCCGGAAAGCGGTTCAGGCAGCCACTTGCTTGGCCCGTTTAAGCCCCTGGATCGTTTTCCTTGATCAGCGGGGGATCTGTCGGGTGTTACGATATCCAGAAGAATCTGGTCGGATTTGTGCTGGCTGGTAATCTGTATGCACATTTGGTGTTATATGGGTGGAAACTCGAGTGCCTGACCATTTCATGCCCGTGACCTGTCGTGTAGAGTTGCAGCGTTCGATATTCGAGTAGGAGGGGTGCAGTGCATAACCACGATAACAGCCATACACTGCTAAGCAGTAAAGAGGCTCTCCATCTCGCCAAATGGGATGTATCGCGCCTAGAAGAGCTTCTGTCAGAGATGCACGGCTCTGAGCTGGGTGAACTGCTGCTCTCCTGCCGCAGGGACAGTGAGCGTCAAGCCCTGATTGAATATATTCCCGATGAGTTGCTCGGTGATGCCCTGCTGGAACTGCCGGAAGGCATGCAGGAAGATATGCTGGCTGAATTTGATTCCAGCGAGGTCGAGGATGTTGTAGAGCATCTTGATTCCGACGATGCGGCCGACATTCTTCAGGCTGTCGATAAGGACGTTGCCGATGAGGTAATTGAGCGGTTGGATCCTGCGGAGCGCCGCGAAATTGAGTCACTGCTCTACCATGATGAGGAGTCCGCCGGCGGCATGATGCAGGCGGAGCTGTTCAAGGTGCGGCATGACTGGAGCATTGAGAAGGTGCTGTTGGTACTGCGCCGTTTTGGTAAGGAGATCGAAAACCTCAACTATGTTTATGTTGTTGATCATGATGATCTTCTGGTTGGCGTTATATCCCTGCACGAGTTGTTGTTTTCTGAACCTGATGTGGTGGTTGCCAAGGTGGCAAAAGCCGATTTTCCGCGCGCTTTTGCTGGGCAGGATCAGGAAGATGTGGCACATATCTTTGAAAAGTACGATGTGTTGGCACTGCCGGTTGTTGATGAGCGGGGAGAACTAATCGGGCGCATCACCGCCGA
>Ga0316187_10000902_pt1 | contig 24648 bp, 28 predicted proteins | sample CroRivburrow1_MG_FD_204927 | JGI IMG/M metagenome (GOLD analysis project Ga0316187, IMG submission 204927) | Coastal sediment microbial communities from Maine, United States - Cross River worm burrow 1 | ecosystem: Environmental > Aquatic > Marine > Coastal > Sediment | place: USA: Maine...
ATTCTTGACGTTGGCTTGCTGATCCAGTAAAAGCTCGCGCACCTTTTTGCGCTCCCATCGTCTAGCGGTTAGGACGCTGGCCTCTCACGCCGGAAACAGGGGTTCGATTCCCCTTGGGAGTACCAGAAATAACAATCACTTACGAGTATTCTTAAGTGTTTTATATTGATATGATCCGCTTGCTTGCTTCGGCTACCGTAGCACCCTGGGATATCAGAACCTCTGCCTCACGCAACTTGCGATTGATCTCTTCCGGTGAATATCTCCTCTTTGCCATCTCCTGACTCCTTAGTCCAAATTATTAACAATTAAACTTGGACCAATCTCAGGGGGTCAGGCCACTCGCTTCCAGTGATCCCATATTTCTGACTTCTGCTCATCCTAGATAAAGTAATGCGTCGATCAGTTGAGGCCACCACTAAAATCGAGCATTTGCTGCCAGCAAACTAGACTAACGCTCCGGTTCGGTGGCATTTTCGGGCCGCAGCACCATATTGCGGACGAAGCCCGGCGAGCCATCGACCAGGGCGGCCCGTTGCCTGAAACGCTCGGCGAATGCTTCACGGCGATTTTCGTGCACATCGATGCGGTTCATGGTGATAAACATCATTTCACTCCTTTAGTGTCCACGGGCTAGCCATTCAGCCCCAGCCAGGCGGGCAATTCCGCGATGGAAGCGAGCGTAACATCGGGCGCGATGCCGCTTTGGGCGACGAAATCCTCGCGGTATTTGCCGGTCCGGACGAGGGCGGTTTGCAGGCCGGCGGCCTGAGCGCCGCCGATGTCGGACTCCACGTCATCGCCGACCATGAGTGCCGCCTCCGGCTCACAGCCAAGGCTTTGGCAGATCAGTTGAAAGAAGGTTTTCGAAGGCTTGCCCAGTACCTCCGCCTGCATACCCGAAGCATATTCGATGGCGGCGACAAATGGTCCGAGATCGAGTCGCAAACCTTCAGGTAACTGCCAGAACCGGTTCTTGTGCAGTGCCAGCAGTACAGCACCGTCCATGATCTGGTCGAAGATGCGCTGAAGGCATGCTGTGTCGTAGCCCTCGCCGCCAATGTCGCCCATTACCACGAAGTCGGGATGAACGTCCACCTTGGTGATGGAGGCGAAATCCTCGGCCAGATTGGGATGCACATGCAGGGCAGCCGGCCTGCCACCGATGCGCTGCACAGCGAGGGCGGCGGGCGTAAATATCTGCCCGGCTGTAATTGAAAAACCCATCGCGGCAAGCTTCTCGACAAGACGTGCCTTGGAGCGTGTCGTTGTGTTGGTAACACCGGCGATGGGTAGACCGGTGCGTTCCAGCTTCTTCATGGTCTCAATTGCACCAGCGACGGCCTCTTTTCCGACGTAGAGCACGCCATCAAGGTCCAGCAACAGGGCATGTATTGCCTGGGTCAGTTTACACCTCCCGGCTCTGGCGTTTCCAGCAGGTCAGAATTGCCCAAGGCATTTGCACCAGCAGCAGCATGGCATAGAAAATGACATAGGGAATGCCGTAAAACCAGAAGCGGGCACGCATGGCCAGCAGCAGCAGGGCGCAGGCGATGGCTGCGCATGCCAGCGCTGCGGACAGGAACAACAGTGGAATATCCGTCTGTTGCAATGGGATATTAAGCGCGGCACGCACCGCGATGGCGGGTGCGGCGATTGCTAGTAGAACACCGGCATAGAACGACATCGACATCAGCGGACGCTTGCGCCACATGAACGAAGCGGCATGGATACCCTCACGGAACCATGACCGGCGCCAACGCATCTGCACCCTCAGGAAGATGCCAAGACGTGTGGGTGCCAGAATGCCAGTACAAGCGCGTCGGTCGTAAATGATTTTGTGATGGTTGAGCAGCAGGTTGGTCAGGGCGCGGTCATCACCATGCGTGGCGATTTTACCCAGAAAACGCTGACGCACCCAGTCCTCCTGAACATCCAGGAGAATTCGCCTGCGATAGGCGGCCAGCGGCCCGGACAACAGTGAGACCCCCTCAAAATGACTTTCGCTGGCGCGCAATATCCGGAAGGCGATGAAATAGCGGATTGCCTGCATCCTGGTCAGCAGGTTGACCGGAGCATTGGCGACGAAGCAATGGCCACAGACACCGGCGACGTCCGGGTCGGTGAAACCGTCAACGATATTCCGGATGGCGTCCACCTCCAGCAGGCTGCCCGCATCCGCCACAACGATGATTTCGCCCGTGGCCATGTGCGTGGCGGTGGTCACGGCGCGGCGTTTGCCGCGATTTTCCGTCAGGTCGATCACCTCCAGCTGGGGACATTCTCTGCGCATGCGCAGCATGGTAGCCAGTGTGCCGTCGCTGCTGCCATCGTTGACAGCAATCACCTGTAATTTGTCGTCAGGGTAGTCCGCGTTGAGTGCGCAGCCGATGGAGTGAGCCACATGCTTCTGGGCATTGTAGGCTGGAATGATGATCGTCACGCTTGGCAGATCCTCCCTGGGCGCCGGAGGATGGTAAAACAGGGCGAATGCGAAGCGGCTGATCAGATAGATGCCAACCACAAGGGAATAGGTAAATAGCAGAGGATCAAACCGGAAATAGGGCGTGTTGACGGACTCGTAGGCCAGCGCAAGCACAAGCACCAGAATGATGGCCAGCTCAAGGGCAAGCCACAGGCTGCTTAAAAAGCCATGCGCCAGCCGATGGGGCAGAGGGCGCTCGAAGGTGGTGCGAAGGTGACCCTGGTCTTCATATCGGTCGCGCACGGTCTTCTGCGGATCCGACGCTTCATCGACATTCTTCGATGGCTTCCGAGGAGCGTGGAACCGCACCCGTAGGCGCTTAATACTGTCCGGCATATCGGTATTTCCAAGCATGATGCCGCCGTCTGAGACATCGTGGGCGATGACAGTTTCCACGCGCTCCTCGTTTTCCCTGCCGATATGCATGCGGATGGGAAAATGGCTGATATACCTTCTCGAGTCTTGATGGCCGCTCTGGCCGACGCCAATGTCTTGGCACCGCTTGCCTTCCTGCTGCTTTTCTTCATCGCTCGGAGGCGGCTTGTTGTCGATGCTTGGCTCCAATCCGTCAAGATGTATTACATAGCTATGGAAGCAGTTTTTTAGCGCTTCCACAAGCTGGTTTATCGCCTTGCGATTGCGCTGTGATTGCCCTGGGTGCTTTTCCGATTCCTCTATGATAAAGTGCCGCCAGCTTAATAGGCTGCTAACTACCTAATGACATGGAGATAGTCCTTGAAAAACATAGTAATAGCCCTCTTCACTTCTATTCTTCTCGCGCTTGCCGGATGCTCTGGCGGCGACGAGGCCCCGGCCCCAAGCGCCAGCGCGCCAGCGCAGGCCCCGGCTTCATCGGCGCCGCCAGCCCCGCAGGGCAACCAAACGCAAGGTAAGGTCGTGCAGGCCATGCAGGCGGGCATGTATACCTACATCGAGGCTGATGTAGGCGGTAAAACCGTCTGGCTTGCCGCCAGCAAGGTTGATGTCAATGTGGGTGATACCGTTCGTTGGGGCGATGCCGCCATGATGAAGGATTTCCCCAGCAAGACGCTGAACCGCACCTTTGACGAAATACTGTTTACATCTAAGGTCGATATCGTTAAATAAAGCAAAGAGATGGCTTGCAATGCCTGTCGGCTTAATGCCGACAGGCATTGCTTTTTTTGCGGCTTTGAAACGCAATAATGCTCGCCCTTTTTGCCTCAGGGCGGGGAAAGACCCCCTTTTAGCATGGACACCACACTGCCATACTTTGATGCGCTAAATATGAAAAGGCGATGGTAAACATGCGCGAACAGGATATTCTCAAACACTACGAAAACGCCGGTGCTCTTTTGAACGGGCACTTCGTGCTTTCCAGCGGCCGTCACTCGGCCCGCTATCTGCAATCCGCCAAGGTGCTCATGCATCCGAAGCTTGCCGGTGAACTGGCGGCGCAGCTGGCAAAACTGGCGCAGGGGCTGGAGGTGGACCTCGTCGCTTCACCTGCCCTTGGCGGCCTGATTATCGGGCATGAGGCCGCCAGGGCGTTGGATAAGCCGTTTATATTCACCGAACGCCAGCAGGGTGTGATGTGCCTTCGACGCGGATTTTCCATCGATAACAATGCGCGAGTGCTGGTGGTGGAGGATGTGGTGACCACTGGCGGTTCAGTGCGTGAATGCATTGAGGTGTTGCGCGCCCAAGGAGGGCAGCCCGTGCAGGTGCTGGCCCTGGTGGATCGCGCCCCTGCTGTCAGCGATCGTTTCGACCTGCCATTTTCCTCGTTGGTGCAGCTGGAGGTGCCCACATTCGCACCGGACGATTGCCCTCTTTGTACGGCGGGTGAGTTGCCGGCGATCAAACCCGGTAGTCGATTTGAGGTTGCCTAATGAGCAATGACTCCCTGAAACTCTTCCCGTTTGGCGGGGTGGGCGAGTTCGGCAAAAACATGATGGTCTACGTACTCGGGCTGGATGCCATCATCGTCGATTGCGGCATTGGTTTTCCCGAGCCGGGCCAGCACGGCGTCGACGTGGTGATTCCGGACATTTCAGCCCTGGAGGACATGGGACTGTATTTGCATGCCGTGGTGCTGACCCATGGCCATGAGGACCATCTCGGAGGCTTGCCTTTTTTGCTGCCCGAACTGGCCTGTCCGGTTTACGGCACGCCAATCACGCTGGGCCTTCTGGAAAGCAAGCTTTCGGAGGTGCCGAACTTTCAGGGCGAGTTGTTGCCGCTGCCAGAGGATGGCGTGACTGCGATCGGACCGTTTGGCATTGAGGCCATTCCCGTCACTCACAGCATCATGGATGCGGTGTCGCTGGCCATCCATACGCCGCATGGTATCGTTGTGCACACAGGCGATTTCAAGTTTGACCCGGCGCCCATCGACGGCCGCACGACGGCGCTGCATCGCTTTGCCGCCGTGGGTGACAAGGGCGTGCTGCTTCTGGTGTCAGATTCCACCAATGCCACGCGCGCCGGCAGCGGGGCGCCCGAGAGTGGCGTCGGCGCGGCGCTCAAGCAGGCGATTCTTGGCTGCCGGGGAAAAGTGGTGGTGACTACGTTCTCCTCCAACATGTTCCGCATTCAGCAGATTATCGAGGCCGCTAGTGATTGCGGCAGGAAGGTGGCGCTGGCTGGTCGTTCACTCGAACGCAATGTGGAGGTGGCGCGCCGGCTGGGGCGGCTCAATATCGAGCCAGGCCAGCTTATTTCAGTCAAGGAAGCTTCAAACGTGTCGGCCAACGAACTGCTAGTGGTGGTTACCGGTTCGCAGGGGGAGCCGCGAGCCGCGCTGGCCCGCATCGCCAGAGATGAAATGGCCAAGGTAAAGCTGTCCGATGGTGACCTGGTGATTTTTTCCTCATCGATGATTCCAGGCAACGAACGCTCCATCGCCGGCCTGTTCAATCATATTTACCGGCGTGGGGCGCGCGTGCTGCATTCTGGCCAGGCGCCATTGCACGTCTCCGGCCATGCCCAGGCGCATGAGCTGAAAATGATGATGCAACTGACACGGCCGCGATATTTCTACCCGGTGCATGGCGAGTACCGCAACCTCATAGAGCACAAGCGCCTGGGCATGGCCATGCAAATTGCAGAGGATGACATCGTTATCGCCGAAAACGGCCAGAGCGTGGAAGTAGATGGCAAGGGAATCAGGCTGGGCGAGCGCTTCCATGCCGGGGCAGTGTTCGTCGATCATGCCAATCGCGATGAGATCGACGACCTGGTGCTACGTGACCGGCGCGTGCTGGCGCAGGAAGGAATCGTGACAGCTATCGTGGTGGTGGAGCGGAGTGAAGGCCGTATTGTCAGCGAACCCGAGTTGGTGACGCGCGGATTCGTGCACGTCGAGGTCAGTGGTGAGATGTTGGACAGGGCAGCGCGTGAATTGAAGAAACACCTTGAAGACGCCGGGCAGGAATTTCTCGCCGATGAAGATGCGGCCAAGGAGGAGATTCGCCTGTTGCTCAGGCGCTTTTTCCGCAAACAGACGGGCAAGCGCCCCATGGTGATCCCCGTCGTGCTGGAGGTTTGATCCTTGCAGTTGCGCACATTTCTGCGCGAGGCGTTGGCCATTGTTCTGGCTGGCGTGACGGTGATTCTGATTCTGGCCCTGACCAGCTTTTCCGCCGCCGATCCATCATTCAACCACGCCACCGATCACGCCGTAAATAACGCCACAGGCCTGATCGGCGCTTATGTCGCTGATATGCTGTACCAGTTGTTTGGCTACGGAGCCTGGCTCCTACCAGTGTTGATTACAGCCTTTGCCTGGCGCGTCCTGCGTCACATGCGGCCCTGGTCGACCGGTGTGTCCGCTCTGTTCTGGCTGCCTGTGCTGCTAGGCGTGTCCGCCCTGATGCATGCGCACGACCCATCAGCGGCATGGCCGATGAGCACCCTGGCCGAATTGCCAGCTGGCAGTGGCGGGGCGCTGGGCAGCGTGATTGGTGCGGCGTTGTTGAAAGTGCTGCACCCGCTAGGGAGGGATGTGCTGCTGTTGGCACTGACGCTGAGTTGTTTTCTAGCCGCTTCCCGGCTATCCCTGATTACCACAGCCAATCGGCTAGGTCATATGCTGGCAGGCGTTGCAGCGTTTACGCTGAAACTGCTTGCCGTACTGCGCGCGTGGCTGCATGCGCGCGCGGTGCAACTGCGCGGCAAACAGCAGCGGCGCGAGGCCAAGCCTGCCAAGCGCATCGAACCGGTCGTGAAAGCCGATGTAAAATCCATGCCTGAACCCGGTCTTTCGTCCAGGGCCGTGCGTGAGAAGCAGGTGGAACTGGCGTTAACCGAACCCAGCCGCAGCGGTTTCAAGCTTCCTAGCCTTAACCTGTTCACATCCGGCCGCGATACGTCTCGGGCGTCGAATACAGCGGCCTTGCAGGCCAGAGCGCGCATGCTGGAGAAAAAATTACTGGATTATGGCGTCGAGGGCCGAGTGGTGTCGGTTTGCCCTGGCCCCGTGGTTACGCAGTTTGAATTCGAGCCTGCTCCGGGCACCAAGTTGTCGCGCGTTTCCGCTCTGCAGGACGATCTTGCCCGCGCCCTGTCGGCTGTATCGGTGCGCATTGCCGGCAATATTCCCGGCAAGAGCGTGATCGGCATTGAGATCCCCAATGAGAAACGGGAGACAGTGCTGTTGCACCAGGTGCTTTCGAGCAAGGAATTTGGCGATGCCAGCCACAAGTTGCCGTTGGCCCTGGGCGTGGATATTGGCGGCCAACCTGTGGCGGCCGACTTGGCCAAGATGCCGCACCTGTTGGTGGCCGGCACCACTGGCTCGGGTAAATCGGTGGCCGTCAACGGTATGATCTGTTCGATGCTGACGACGCACACGCCGCAGCAGCTGCGCCTGATCCTGGTCGATCCCAAGATGTTGGAGCTGTCATTGTATGAAGCCATTCCGCATCTGCTGGTGCCGGTGGTGACCAATCCGCATAAGGCGGCCAAGGCGCTGGCCTGGGCGGTATACGAAATGGAGCGCCGCTATCAGCTGATGAGCGAGGCAAGGGTGCGCAATATCGACAGCTATAACCGACGCTCGAGCGGCGATGGCGAGGCCGAGAGTCTGCCTCATATCATCATCGTTATCGATGAACTGGCCGATCTGATGATGGTGGCCGGTCGCGAGGTGGAGCAGTCCATCTGCCGATTGGCGCAGAAGGCCAGGGCGGCCGGCCTGCACCTGATTCTGGCTACGCAGCGACCCAGCGTTGATGTCATCACCGGCCTGATCAAGGCCAATCTTCCCAGTCGTATTTCCTTCCGCGTCGCATCCAAGGTGGATTCGCGCACCATTCTCGATCAGGTCGGGGCTGAGCACCTGCTGGGCCATGGCGACATGTTGTTTTTAAGTGGAGGTAGGCATTTGACGCGTGTCCATGGTGCCTTTATTTCCGATGCCGAGGTCATAAAGATCGTTGAGCATCTGAAGGAGCAGGGCATGCCCGAATACCGCGAGGAGGTGTTCGAGCCGCCTGCGGATGCCAATGCTGGCGGCGGCAATGGCGATGATGAATATGACGAGCGCTATGACGAGGCGGTGGCGTTGGTTGTCGATAAGGGGCAAGCCTCGGTATCCATGGTGCAGCGCCATTTGCGCGTGGGCTACAATCGCGCCTGTCGCATGGTGGAGCGCATGGAGACTGATGGCCTGGTCAGCAGCCCGGGTAGCGGCGGCATGCGCAAGGTGCTGGCTGGCGTGAAAGACAGGGTGATGACGGAATGATGCCCCGCGGCCGCCGGTGGATATGGCTCTCATGCGCCGCCCTTATGTTTCATGTGGCGGCGATTCATGCCGAAGAGCTGCCCGAACGATTGGCCGCGACGCTGGAGCATTATGCCGGCCTGAATGGCTTTTCCTGTGAATTCAGCCAGAGCCTGAAATTTCATGACGGCATGACCCAGGCCTATGAAGGTGATCTGGCGGTGTTGCCGCCCAAGCGTTTCCGCTGGCGCTACCGCCTGCCCTATGAGCAGGAATTCGTCGGCGATGGCCAGCGCTTGTGGCATTACGAACCCGATTTGATGCAGGTTCGCGTGCTCTACGACCTGGAAATGGTCGATCCGGTAGTCATGCGGTTGCTGGCCGGCCGCGTGGCGCTTGGCGATATCCATTTGCTTGAGGCTGATGAGGATTTGCGGCGCTATCACATCCGTATCGGCGAGGGGACGGATGTCTGGCTGGGTCTTGAGAACGGCAATGAGATTGCCTATATCGAAAGCCTCGATATTCTGGGCAACCGCAATCGCATGAATTTCATTCATTGGCAATTCAGCCCGCCGGCCGAGGAGATGTTCGTCTTCTTGCTTCCCGACGGCGTTGATGTGGTGGAGGAACAGTGAAGCAACATAATAGAATATGCATCCGACGGGCGTTGGGCGGGCTTGTTATGGGCCTGATAATCGCCAGCGGCCAGGCTTACTCAGCGGGATTCGCCATGACCGACCAGTCGGCTTCGGCCCTGGGCATGGCCAATAACTTCGTCGCCCTGGCCGATGATCCATCCGCCTTGGCCTACAATCCGGCTGGAATCGCCTGGCAATCCGGTGCCGGTCTGATGGTCGGCGGTTCCACGTTTTACCGCAGTGCATCTGCCGCCCTGACCGCTGGCGGTTCGGTCAGCAATGAAGGGGAATTTCCAACGCTGTGGCAGGTGTATGGCGCGTGGATGCCCCTGGATAGCAACTGGGGCGTGGGCCTTGGCGTGAACACCCCCTACGCCCTGGAAAACGACTGGCAGAATGCCGTATTTGGCGACCAGCGGGTGCAACTGTTGGTCTACCGGGCATCCCTGGATGTGATTTATGCCATATCGAGCAACCTGGCCGTAGCGGCGGGTGGAGACTGGTACTACGGACGCATGGACCTCGATAGCGCCTCGAGCAAGTTTCAGGGCGAAAGCTTCGACAGTTTTGGCGGTCACGGCTCGGTGATGTGGCGTCCATGGCCTGCATGGTCGTTTGGCGCGATATTCCGCTCGGGCGCCAAGCTAAAGCCGGATGGCAATGCCACCGGCACAGTGAGCGGCCCCGCCGAGGTGTCTCTGCGACTGCCGGATGAGGCCAGGATCGGCGTTGCCTACGATATTCTTGATGGACTGAAACTGGAAATCGATGCCTCATGGATGCGCTGGTCGGTGTTGAAGGGTCTTGATCTTGTCGGCCAGGGTGCCACAGAAGTCAACCCCTTCGAGCTGGACGATACCTTTGGTGGCGGTCTCGGACTGGTCTGGACCTGGCGGGAGAATGCCCAATTCAGGTTTGGTTACGCCTATGAGCAGGGCGCCAGCATGAAGAGCCATTTCTCACCCCTTATCGTCGATGCTGATTCCCACCGCGCAAGCCTGGGAGCCGGCGCCACTCTTTTTGGCGCGCATGTGGACCTGGCCTATGCATTCAGTTTTTATCCCAATTACAAGCTTGATGCCGGGGGAACGTTTGACGGCAAATATCGAGATGGCCGTCATGCCCTGATGGTATCGGTGAGCAAGCGCTTCTGACCGCGCCGGAACTTTTCGGACAGGTGGCGGCTGAAGAGGCTCCGCTTGCCTTCCGCTTGCGGCCGAAAAGCCTGGATGAGGTACAGGGCCAGGCGCAGCTAACGGACAAGGATAGCTGGTTTGCCCGCTCGTTGGCTGAGGGTCGGGCTGCATCGTGCATTTTCTGGGGGCCGCCAGGCGTAGGAAAAACGACGTTGGGCATGCTAATGGCACGTGCCGCTCAGCTTCCCTTCGAGCATCTTTCAGCCGTGGCCGCAGGCAAAGCCGAGATTCAGGCCCTGGTTGGCCGCGCCAAGGCGGAGGGGCGGCCGTATCTGTTATTTCTTGATGAAATCCATCGCTTCAACAAAGCGCAGCAGGATGTGCTGTTACCGTACGTCGAGGAGGGCACTATCGTGCTGGTTGGCGCGACGACGGAGAATCCCTCGTTTTCGCTGAACAACGCGCTGCTCTCGCGCTGCCGGGTGATCACCCTCAACGCCCTGGAGCTTGCCGATGTCAAAACGGTGCTGGCGCGCGCGATCGATCAGATAAAAGAGTCTCACGACGGTTTCGATGTGGCGGAGGATGCGCTGAACTGGCTGGCGGGTGCTGCCGATGGCGATGCCCGCTATGCCATCAATGCGCTGGAATCTTTATGGCAGGCGGATAGCGAGAGATGCTGGGATATTGATGCGGTGCAAAAGCACTGGGCGCGGCGCAGTGCGCGTTACGACCGCGATGGGGACTACCACTACGACCTGATTTCGGCCCTGCATAAATGCGTGCGCGACTCGGATGCCAACGCTGCCTGCTACTGGCTGGCGCGCATGCTGGAGGCGGGCGAGGAGCCGCTGTATATCGCCCGGCGGATGATCCGCATGGCCACCGAGGATGTAGGGCTTGCCGATCCGCAGGCCCTGCCCATGACCCTGGCCGCCCAGCGCATGTATGAGATTCTGGGCTCGCCGGAGGGCGAGGAGGGACTATTCGAGGCGGTGATCTATCTGGCCCTGGCACCCAAGAGCAATGCTACTTACGTGGCGGAAAAGCGGGCAAGGAGGCTGGCCGGCGAAACGCAGGAGATGAATGTACCCATGCATCTGCGCAATGCGCCGACGCGCCTGATGAAGGAACTGGGCCATGGCGCCGGCTACCAGTATGCCCACGATAACGGTGACGCAGTCGTGGCGCAGCGGCATTTTCCGGAAGGCATGGAGACGGCAAATTTGTATCATCCGACGGAGCGCGGCTTCGAGCGCACGCTTGGTGAGCGCATGCGCTGGTTGGCGGAAAAACGGCACACAAAGGAGGAGGGCTGATGCGGCAGTTGCTGGCGGTGGCGGCCGGGGGTGCTGTGGGGGCATCGCTGCGCTGGATTCTGGCCGGCGCGGTACAGCGCGCGGCGGGTGGTTCCTTTCCTTGGGGGACCTTCGTGGTCAATGCGCTGGGAAGTTTCCTGCTCGGATTCTTGTTCGTCTACCTGATTGAGCGTTCCTCGGCCGGGGAGCTGCTGCGGCTGTCGCTCACAGTCGGCCTGCTCGGCGCCTTCACCACCTTTTCCACCTACTCGCTGGAATCGCTGCGTTTGCTGCAATCAGGTGCCTTCGGCCTGGCCATGGCCAATGTGATTGGCCAGGTGATCGTCTGCCTGCTGCTCACCTGGCTGGGTCTGCAACTCGCACGATTGATGTAGGGCGAATCAATGAATCGATCGAGTCTGACCCCATCGATTTCAGTCGATAAATGGGCTTGCTGACCCCATTTCCTTTCTCTGGCCTCTCTTTTTGTTTCTATGAATCAATAACAACCACTACGCTGACTTCAAAGGGAATGAGGCAATAACAATGTTCTGTGTCCATCTAGGAGGGTAATATCTGGAATTATGAGAATGCGCATTTCCTTAGTTAGGGTAAAAGATGATGCGGCGAGATGAACTATGGCGGCATCAATACAGATCGAAGCGCTATCTTGATCATTTAAATACACATGAATTACAGCAACGATGTAAGGACGTGTTCCAAAATTTATTGGTTCTTACCGAGGAAGCAAAAATTGGATTGCCTCCTGTTGACGCAGATAGCATGCAATGGATGGAGACATTCACTCATATACTAGAGGAAATGTTTTTGCGATATGGGCCTTACCCTGCAGGTTTTGAAAATGGGTTCATGAAAAATTTTGATCACCCCAGTCCCCTCCATGAACTAGCACCAAAAGCCGGTAGCATTGTTGCAAGAAGTGAATTTAAAATTGGAGATGGTCTAATCAAATATGGAAAGCATTGCTATCTCAAGAAAACAATCGATAAAGGAATCATACGCATTGCTCCAGCTGCCACGTATAATGATCCATGATCCTTCTCTAAATAGCGCAATTCAAGACGAGGAGCTTGAAATATGGGTACAGCCTCATCCTTCTTCATATAAAGTTGAGTCAATAGATAGAAACACAAATCAGAAAAAAGAACCACTTGCTCTGTTGAACAATAAAATTACAACAAGATTACAAACTAATTATTATGTTTATTGCCTGTCATTAGCTTTAGCTCCGAGACTATTTGTAGACTTTGAAGCTGATGCGTGTCTTATTATCACAAAGCCCGTTGCTTTCGTTAACAAATTACTTGAGGCAATGAAAAGCCAACTCTCTGACTGGATTAGTGGTGGTGGAGCTGTTTCGTATATCGACCCTGTTAGGCCGCTAAAACTGATCCCTGAACCGGTATTTTGTAAACATTTTCGCTATTCTTATCAACAAGAATTTAGGCTAGTTTGGTTGCCCCCTAATCTAAAAAATGATTTGCCATGCATAGAAGTAGAGCTCGGAAGCTTGGAGGATTACTGCAAGTTAGTTTGCCTTATGGAATCCTGACAATCGCGCACTCAGACATCCAACAACAGTTACTCAGTTCTTTTGCCTGCCAGCCATTTATAGAGTTCTCTCTTTTCTTTAAATCAATCAATAGGATCAGGCTCGATTGATCTGATAAGTAACCACGCGGTAAAAACCCGAGAAGATATTTTCCTCCGAACCTGAGCGGTGAATGGCCTTGCCATGACCTTGTGCTGCGCGCTGCATGGCGTCATCAAGGTTTTCCTGCCAGAAGCCGGGCAGGAACGGCTCCAGCCAGCCCAGCAGCCAGCGTGAAGGCGGAAATCGATACAGCATGTGCTGGTGTGGCGTTGCCCCATATTCGGTGATCAGCATGCGCCCGCCGGGTTTGAGCACGCGCATAGCCTCGGACAGCGTGTTGGCCCGCGCTTCTGGCGGCATCTCGTGCAGCAGGAAAAACAGCACGATGGTATCGAAGGTGTCGCTCTTATAGCCCAGGCATTCGGCGTTCATGCGTGCGGCGTGCAATGGCGGCGCTTGATTGAGTTCGGTTGCCTTGCGCCTGGCCAGCGCCAGCTGCACGTCGGCCACATCGGCGATGTCGAGACCGACAGGAAGCTTGTCCAGCAGCCTGGGCGTGAACTGGCCGTAAACACAGGTGAGCTGCAGCACGCGGCCGGCTGGCTGTGCGGAGAATTGATCCAGCGTTGTGTGCATCAGGCGTTCGTACTGGCCGAAGAGAATGGCGTTGATGATCGGCTGGTGGTCGAAGAACCACACGCCCGTTCGCCACAGATAGGCCCACCAGTAATGGCGGGCCAGATAGTACGGTGTACCGTCGAGAAATTTCCGATAAAAACCTGGCATGCGCTGGCCCTGGTCGCTGTGCCGGTATTTTTACGCTTGTTTGGTGATTTCCTTCGCCGCTCGCTTCTTCATGCGTTTCTTTGTCCTGCGCATACCAAACGTCAGCAGTGATGTGCCAAAAATCAGGCCGCCCAGTGCGACGAACAGCGGAATGTTCACCTTGTATTTGCCATCCTTGTAGTTGTAGCTGTAGCACGCGCCAAGCACGAAGTTGATGACGTTGGAGGAGGTTAACTCCTCGCCGTAAGCCTTGGTGATGGAGATTTCCATGTCCGAACCGTCGATGTTGGCACCGTATAAATAGCGCGTTACGCGGCCCTTGGGCGAGATCATGATGTAAACGCTGGGATGCAGGAAGATGGCGTCGCGCGGCGACCAGAAAAACTTGTAACCCATCGAGCCGGTCAGGCGCATGATGTCTTCCGGATCGGTGAGCGTGGCCATGCGCCAGCCCTCAGGAAGGTCATTTTTGAATCCTGATTTGTGCATGAACTCGGTCAGTCTTTCAGGGGTGTCATGCTGGTCAAAGGAAACCGTCAGTACATTGAAATCCTCGCCCAGCTTCCAGCGGTCGACATCGCCGAGGGTGTCCATAAGATTGCGGTTGAGCGTCGGGCAGGCGCCATCGCAACTGTAATAGGACAACGCAAGTACGAGTGGTTTTCCCATCATATCGCCGAGGGTGAAGGCCGTGCCGTTTTCGTCCCGCAGGGCATAGTTTTCATCAAGCTTGATACCGAGGTAGGTTTTTTCGTCGATCTTCACCACCTTCGGGTCCACCTGTGAATCCTTGTTTACATTGCCGTAAGCGGCGTGGGCGTGGTGAGGGTGAAGCAGGGCATCGAAAGGGATGACGGCCAAAACGGCCAGCATCAACGGTAATATGTGCTTGGCGATTTTCATGGAATGAGCCCTCCGATATTGCCTCATTGTATTCATCCTAATCCTCATGGCGGCTAATTTCATCCCTGCATCTCGAGATAGCGGCCGATCAAATCCATCAGCATATCGACATTGCCCGGCAACCATACATACAGCAGCGTCGCCTCAATGGCCATCAGCGTTGCCATGCCAAGAATGCCGGCCAGGATGACCAGCGTTGCCGTCCAGCCCCCGAGCTTGCAGTGGCTGACCAGACCCCGCCAGTTGAGCCACAGATTCCACACCGCCATCGCAGGTCCCAGATAGGGTCCCCAGGCGATGGCCAGTGGCGGTGCGCTATAGGCCAAGACTTGGAAAGCGTCCTGGGTCGATACATCATGGCCGGTTCGTCGCGAGGCCCAGCCAAGCCAGGCAGCCCACAGCCAGGACGTGCCGACGCCGACGGCCAGGCCAACCGGTAAGATGGCGATAGCGGTGATCAGGCCTGTCATCATGCTGGCCATGAGCAGCGGTAGCGAAATATAGGCCGCCATCAGGCGCATGCTGTCGCGATAGCCCGATGCCCTGGGCAGCTCCTCGAACATGCGTTTTGGGCTTGAAATGGCGGCGAACAATATGGAGATGATAGCTTCGCTCAGGTTGTTCCGCGTGACGTACGTGGTCATGGCAGTTGCATGCATCAGCGGCGCATCAAGTGTAAGGCGAATTCATGCAAGCCGGTGGGGTGTGGAATCCGCAACAGCTCTCCTTCCGCCCATGGCCAGGCCCAGCGCGCATAGTCAAACAACTTGCGCATTATAGACAGATCGCAGTGATAGGGAGGGCCGCCAGCTTTTTCTGTTTGCATGAAGAGGGCAGCCAGTGTCCCGCCGGGTTTGAGCCAGCGATTAAGCCTGGCCTCATAGGCTGGCCATTGCTCCGGAGCCAAGGCGCAAAGGCAGGTTTGCTCGTAGATGGCGTCGAAGGGTTCCGTCGGCTCGAAGTCCAGCACATCCCCAAGCACGACCTCGGCGCTCAGTGCTCTCTCGGACAGAACCTGGGTAACATGGTCCACAGCCGAGGGGGCGATGTCGATGGCGGTGACATCGAAGCCCAGCGCGGCCAGTCGCGGCACTTCATGGCCACGTCCGCAGCCGGGTACCAGGATACGGCACGGTGATAGCGTTCCGTCTTCGAACCAGCGCTCCAGCGCCGGTGAAACCATGCCACGGTCCCAGCCCATCTCGCCGCTTTTGTAGCGCGCTTCCCACTGCTCGGCTGCCGGGGTCATTATTTGACAGCTTCCTCCAACGCTTGCTCCAACAATCCTCTTACATGTTCGGCGATGGGTTGCATATCGTCGCGGTCGACCACGGACAGCATCTTTTCCGGTTCGATGACCGAAATCATCGTCGTGCCGTTTTCCGTTTCGTACACGATAACGTTGCAGGGTAGGAGCAGGCCGAGTTCTGCCTCCATATCCAGCGCCTGCGAGGCGATGTTTGGATTGCAGGCGCCGAGAATCAAATATGGACGCCTGTCGAGGTCGAGTTTCTTTTTCAAGGTGTCGGCCACGTCGATGCGGGTGAGTACGCCGAAGCCAACATCCTTCAGCGCCGTCGTAATGGCCTCCTCGGCCTCGGCCACGCTGCCTGGGAAAGTAGCTTGTATGCCGTAATCGCTCATCTTACTTCTCCACCGGATAGCCGGCCGAGCGCCAACCGGCCATGCTGTCCGGCACGTTCTCGATATTGGTGAAACCGGCCGTCGCCAGCATTTCCGCCGCTTTGGTGGAGCGCACGCCCGCTTCGCAGTAAACATAGACTTGCCTGTCCTTCGGTACCTCACCCATGCGGTCTGCCAACTCCTGCACTGGAACCAGTCTGGCGCCCGGAACGTGGCCACTGGCGTATTCCTCCGGAGTGCGCACATCGAGAAACACGAACGGGATGGGCGAGGCTTCGCCCTGCTGCCAGTGGTCGTAGGCATGGGCAAGCGAGGCGTTTTCATAACCGGCTGCGGTTTTCTCAGTCAAACCACAGGCGGCGGCACTCGTGGCGAATAGCAGCGCCGAGACGGCCAGTAATACTCGAAATGTCTTTATCATGTTTTTCTCCTTCATTTGTTGACGGTCAGCGCCATATGTGGCGGATGTTCAAGCGTGGCGTGCAACATGCATGATGCCGCCACGCGTTCGATAGCCGCGAGCCGATTATCCGGTACATTCGGCAGGCTCACGCTTACGGCTATGTCGCCGATCCGGTAAGGCCTTTCCACGGTGTCCCAGCGGCAGTCAACAGACAGCCCATCGGTTGGGATACCTGCCTTGACACAATAGTTTGCCACATAGTGGCCGATACAGCCGGCAAGCGCAGAGGCGAACAACTCCGGCGGGGTCATGCCTGAGTCCGTGCCATGGTTGCCTGCAGGTTGATCGATGCGCACGGTGTGGCTGCGGCATTCCGCGGTGAATGCCGTGCCGCTCTCATGCCTGACCGAGACTGCTCCCATCACTCCTGATCCAGACGGGTGATGCCCAGGGACTTCAGGAAGGCCTTTTCATAGAAAGGCTCGGATACGCCGGTCTTCATCTTGCGCATGAAATATTTCTCGAACATCACCTTGGCGGTATGCACCCATTTCCCCTTCTTCATCCACTGCACGTTACGTGGCGGAATCTGCGGCAGAGCGACGAAAGCTGCGCCTGTATCACCCATGTCGGCCAGACAGATGGCGTTCCAGGTGCCACATTTCTCTGGCGCTTCGCCTTTGATATCGTGGCAGATGTTGTGCACACAGGCGGTAACCATGGATTCGATCAGATAGCCGGTTTTTGGTGTGCCGCAGGGCACGGGTGTGCCCTCCACCGGCGGGATGGCAACGCATACACCGGCCGAGTAGATGTTTTTGTATTCCGGATTCTGCTGGTAGTCGTTGATTTTGACGAAGCCCATCGGATTGCACATTTCCTCGACATTGGCCACCGCCGGGATGCCGCGAAAGGCGGGTAGCATCATCGCATACTTGAAATCAAGCTCGTGCGTTTCATCCGTTTCCCCTTGCTTGTTGACGGTTTCCACATGCATTTTGCCATCCTCGACCTTGTTGGTCTTGGCGTTGGTAAACCATTTGATATGGCGCTGCCGCATCTCGCTTTCCAGCATTCCCTTGGAATCGCCAACGCCGCCTAATCCCAGGTGGCCGATATACGGCTCACTGGTGACGAAGGTCATCGGCACCTTGTCGCGGATTTTTCGCTTGCGCAATTCCGTATCGAGAATGAAAGCGAATTCGTAAGCCGGGCCAAAGCAGGATGCGCCCTGCACTGCGCCCACCACGATCGGCCCCGGATCCTTGCAGAACTCCTCGAAGGCCTTGTGCGCCTCGACGGCATGATCGACATGACAGACCGATTGGGTATGGCCATCGGGGCCCATGCCATCGACAAGTTCGAAGGCAAGGCGCGGGCCGGTGGCGATCATCAGGTAGTCGTAGTCCAGGTCATGGCCGTTATGCAATGTGAGTTTGCTGTGTTTCGGATGGATCTCCTTCACGCCGCTGGCGACGAAATTGATGCCCTTCTTGTTCAGATATGAGCTGACCTGGAAGCTGATGTCTTCCTTGGTACGCCAGCCCACAGCTACCCACGGATTGCTGGGGACGAAGTGGAAGTAGTCCACATTGGAGACGACCGTGACTTCGTGCTCCTTACCTAGCTTGCCCACGGCATCCTTCATTTCATAGGCGGCGGGCAGCCCGCCGATTCCTGCTCCCATAATTACGATATGTGCCATAATTCTTCTCCTTGTGCGGTTGTTGTTTCGGGTAGTCTGGCGGCGGACCAGGCGCTCATACCGCCGTTGAGATTGCGAATGTTTTTGAAGCCAAGTTTGGCGAGATGCTTGGCTGCTATTCCAGAGCGTCTGCCGGTGGCGCAGATGCACACCACGGTCTTGCCACCTATGGGCGCAGCCAGCTCATCCCTGTTGCTACTCCGGATTTGATCCAGGGGGATGTTTACGGCCTGCGGAGCGTGGCCGCCCGAATACTCTTCGGGCGTGCGTACGTCGATCAGCGTGTGCGGGTTTTCGGACAGGCGCAGATACTCGTCCGTGTTGATCGACTCAATCGCATCGCCAGCCTTGGGCCATATGAGCCATATCACCCACAGGCCGAAGACGCCGGCCATGGCAAATACCGGGTAATAGCCCAGCGTTTCGATCAGATAGTCGACCAGCGGCAGCATGTCAGGCCTGTTTCATGCCCAGCTTTTTCAGAATGTCTTCCATCAGGCACCAGCGCGTGATGCCGGATTGAAAGAGGTTGGCGCCGACAAACAGAGTGAACCACAGCCAGGTTGGCTTTGTCAGGTCCACTCCGTTGTAGATGGCGGCAAGGCCCACGGAAAGCAGGATAAAGCCGCCGGCAATGATGCGGATAGCGCGATTGGTGTTCATAACGTGACTCCTTTTGCGGTATTAAGAGGAAGCTGAAAGCTCGCGTGGCAGGCGATGCACTTGTTCATGGTGTCGGCCAGTTTTGCCTGGATCGCCGCCGGTGCATGGCCATTTCGGGCCGTTTCGGCGATGTCGTCAAAGGCATAATGAGTAGCAAAACCCAGTTGCTTGAATTCCAGGGGTAGTTTGGCCTTCAACGCAAAATCCATGGTGCCGATGGCCTGACTGCCGACGGCAAGGGCCGCTTGCTCGATCTGTTTCAGATCATTGCTGGCAAGGCCATCAACGATTTGCTGAGTAGCTTCCAGCAGGCCGTGCATTTCGGCCAGCACCATGTGCCTCTCATCTTCGTTGAGCAGAACCGCCGTGCGTCCGTCCTTGCCGGAAGCGGTGCTTCCGAGAACGATGACTTTCACGCCGATACCGGCAATTACAGCCAGTAACAGACCGATGGCAATCCAGTGTGGTGTCGTATTATTCATCTTAGAAGCTCCATTTGATATTGGCGTAGACATTATCGTCGTGCTTCATCATACCGAGCATCCAGGAATCGGGACCGCCCCAGAATGCATGTGCGCCGAGGTTGACGGAAAACTCATCGGTGACGGCGTAGTGCACATCGGGGATGAACATGCGCCCGCCGCCGGCTACAGCCATGGCGAACAGCGAAGTAGTCAAAGTCTGGTTAAGCCACAGTGCCCGGACGTTGACCGTGCCGATCTTGCGGTGCTCCGGGAGCGGTTGCGGCCCGGCGCCAGCGGCGAAGGCGGGCTGAGCAGCGGCAAGGTAGGCGGTGTGGTTGTCCATGATTTCGCCATATGCCTGAACGGCGACGGTGACGTCAGTGACAATCTCACGCTCGAAGCTCGCGAGATAGCGGAGCTGCGAATTGGCGGTGAAAGGATCAATGCCGGCACTATCGTCCACCGAGCGGTAGTAGCCGCCCTCGGCTGATAGCACGCCGCCAAGGATCGAGTCCTGCAAGGTGAAGCCATAGTTTTCCAGCCTCGGAAAGATCACCGTTGAGCCCGCCGGATCAAAGCCCTTGTCCGGCTGATGCCAGTGGCCGCGGAACGCATAGAGCGCCACGTCGAGGCTGCCGAAGCTAGTGTGAAGACGGGCGGCGGCCTCACCGTTGGATAGTCTGTTGGATGGCTCATGAACCGCGAAACCGGGATCGAAGACGACAAAGCGGTTGGAGGTAGGCGTAACATCCGTTTGCACAAAAGGGATGCCAACCAGCTCCAGATCCCAGCTGTCACCAAAGGCCGAGAGCTTTAAAGCATCTGAGCCGATCTTGAGATACTCCAGCGGCTGGCCGGCAAAAAAGGCCGTCCAGTTCTTGGGGAAAACATCATTGATGAATAGGCGGTCGGCGATACCCCATGTGATCATCTGGCGGCCGGCGCGGATTTCTATTATATCACCGAGGTATTCGCCATAGAGCTCGCGCACCTCGATGTCGGCGGTTCGATCAATGCTGTCGTTGACGAATTCGATTTTCGCCACGCCGGCGGTGACGCCGCTATCGCTGTTGATATCAACATCACCGCGCAATCGCGCCTCGCCCAGCAGCCAGTTGTATTTCTCACCAGTGGCCAGCGGCATGTCGCTCAGACGCAAGCTTCCGGTGCCCAGCACGAAGCCGTGGATATCCACCTCGGCGGCTTGAGTGCTTGGGGCGAAGGTAAAGGCGGCAAGGGCAATGAGGAGGGAGGGGAGGGTTGCCCTTGCCACCATTCGTGAAGCTAGGTTTCTCATAATGCCTAGCGAATCCATTTTTTCGGTGCGGATTTGAGTGATCGTTCGGTAAACACCTTATCCGGAATGCCGACGTTCAGTTTCACATCCGAGAAACGCACCGTGGTTTTGTGCTCCAGCTCGAGGTTTTCCATGGTGCCGGCGATGCCAACCCAGAAGCCATCCACCTGCTTGATCTCATCGGTAGTGAATCGACGCACCTCCGCGCCATCTTCATCGAAGTAGGATTCCTTCATCACCAGATGAGTCTCCTGATCCACCCAGGTCTTGCGCCAGGCGTAATCACGCACTTCATCTTTGGGCGTATTTTTGATCATCCAGGCCTTGCGCCCGTTTAGTTCTTCCTCGCCCAGCATTTCCTGCGCATCCTCGGAAGGATGGCGGCCGGAAATGTCTTCGTAGGTATAGTCCGAGCCGACGAAGGCTGCTCTGGCATCGGATGCGGCGATGCGCTTGACCATCTTGATGGCCGGGATGAACAGCCAGCGGTCATCCGGTGCTGAGGGGTGCTTGTTAACCAGGAAGGTCATGTCGCGCACGTCGTTGGGCTTCTTGAAGTGGACGAAAAACCATTGATCGCCACCGTCCTCCACGTCTTTACGCAGGATGGTGAATTCACGCACGCGTGTGGCTCCATCCGGGTTGATGATTTCCATGTGCACCTTTGCACTGCCGTCATCTGCGGCGTAGTAATTGGCCAGGTGCGCCTTTTCCATGATGGCAGCGGCGTCATCCGCCGCCATGGCCAGTCCTGCATGCGCGATGAATGCGATGCCAAGGGCGAGAGTTGTATGTTTCTTCATGCCAAAACCTCCTTGCGATGGCTAAGCGCCTTGCGCTCGCCGGTGTTAAAAATGCGGATCAGGGCTGGAAGCAGCAGGATTGTGGCTGCCCATGAGAGCGCCATGATCGATGCCAGCAGCACGCCAACGGTGATATAGGGGACAAGCGGCGCGAACAACAGCGGCGTGAAGCCGATGGACACGATCAGCGCATTCTTGGCGAGTGCCCGGGCCGATTCACCGAACATCTCATCCATGGCGGCCTCGCGGCTTTCATGCCGGGCGCGCGTCTCGCGATAACGGGCGATGAAGTGGATGGCAAAATCCACCGACAGGCCCAGTGCCAGTGAGGAGAGAACGGCCACGGGCATATCGTAGCTCTTGCCGATCAGGCCCACAAAGCCATAGGAGAATCCGATGGTTACGGTTAGTGGCAGCATGGCCAGAAGCGACCAGGAAATGGAGCGGAACAGCACCAGCATCAGCAGGCCGACCATGGCAAAAGCGCCGATCAATGAATTAAGCATGCCGCCGACCATTTTTTCCTGCCAAACGGTATTGATATAGGTCAGCCCGGCCCATGTTTTTGACAGCCCTTCAGGCATGGGATGGGCGGTGATATAGGTGTCCGCGGCTGCGACCACAGACTGCATGCTCTGGTTATCACCGGATGAGAGTTGCAGCCACAGCCCGGCGCTTTTCTGGTCGTAGTCGAGGAAATGGTCCAGGTCCCGCGGGTTGCCGCTCATGCCGAACAGGAACAGGTATTGAGCTATCTCCTCGCGCGTTTCAGGCACAACATTGAAAGAGGGATCTTCATCGTGCATGGCCCAGTTCACCCGCTTGACAAGGTCAACGTAGGAGGTGCTCTTGCCAACCGTGGGCTGGGCGTCCAGATGCTGTTGCAGTCCATCGATCCATTTGGCGACAACCGGATCCTTCATGGATTCGGCTTCGCCGTTAAACCGCATGAAGGCCATGTAGGTGCCGGCGAAATGGCGGTTCATCACCGAGTCGGCAACGCGCACCTTTTCACCCTGCTTGAACCAGCTTACCGGGTTATCATTGATCACGATCTGGCTGATGCCATAGGCCGATACGGCTGATAGAACGATGGTGACGCTGGCAATCAGATGTGCCCGTTTCATCGAGAATCGGCCCAGCCTGGGCAAGACGCGGCCCAAGGTGCTTTGATCCGCGGAGGTGGCCGTGCCTAGCTTTTCCGACAGACGCTGCTCGTTCCGGGACAGAAGAAAGGCTGGGATGAACAGGATGGTGGTGAGCCAGGCAATAAACACGCCGAAGGCGACGAGGGCGCCGAATACCTGCACTGGTGGGATGGGTGTGAGCGCCAGAGAGCCAAAACCGATCATGGTGGTTAATGATGTGTAGATCATCGGTTTGAACAGATGCCCCATTACCTCAGCCAGGGTGTCGCGCACCGAAGAGCCAGGCCGGTAGCGGTCATGGAATTCGGAGAGGATATGCACCGAATTGACCACGGCGATGGGCATGAGAAAGATCGGAATCATCGAGGACATGATGTGCACCGTGAAGCCCGCGCCGATGAGCGCTCCCATGGTAACGATGACGGCAACCATGGCGACGATCATGGGGGCGGCGACAAATAGCGCAGAGCGGAAGAACCACCACAGCATCAGCATCAGCACCAGGCCAGCGAGTGGCGCGGAAATCGCCATCTGCAAGAACATGTCGTGTCCGAAGGTGTCTTCAGCGATTGGCAGGCCGGCAATGTGATAGGCCTCGGTACCGGTTCCGCCGGTGATGTCAGCAATAAGTGCTTCGATTTCCTGGGAAACGCGGTAGGAGATCATTTTGTCTTCGATTGGCACATAGATTGCCAGGCCCTGGCCGTCGCCGCTGGCCAGTTTTTCCACCAGCAGGGGGTTGCCCAGCACCTGATTTTTTAGTGCTTCCGCCTGTTTCTGTGATTTAGGAGCTTTCGGCATGATGGTGTGGATATCGAGCATGCCGCCACCGGCCTCGATCATGTCCGAGGTGGATGGGCTCATAACATCGACCTTGATCACGCCGTCGATCTTGAGGATACCTTTGGCAAGCTTCTCGGTTCTTTCGAGCACCTCTGGCCGCCAGACTCCGTTTGCATCAGCCTCGTCGACGATGCCGACAACAAGCATGTCTGAGAGTTTGAAATCCTTTTTCAGATCATGATGGGCTACACGTACAGGCTCGTTCGCATCCAGCATGTTCTCAGGATCGGTATCTATCTGGATGGCAGGGAATTGCCAGCCCGCCACTGCTACGGCGGCAAGCAGCCCGGCAAATATCATGATGCGCCAGCGACCGATGTTTTCGATTAGTGATGCCATATTTCTCTCTCCACCTAATTCGTATCTTCTAATAAAATAATATAATAGCTCAAATTTTTTATGTTTTGGTGGTGCACAACTCTGGGCAGTAGATATGCTTCAGTGCTTGCACCAGATCGGCATAACCGGAGTGGGCAATGTGGTAATACACTTGCTGTCCGCGCTTTTCGCTTTCAAGCAGACCCAGCATGCGCATCTTGGCCAGATGCTGAGACAGGTTGGATTGTGCCGCACCGGTGGCGGCCATCAGCTCGCCGACGTTCTTCGGGCCTTCAAGCAGGATGCAGAGCACGGCCAGCCGCAACTCGTGGGCGATGGCGCGCAGGCCTTGCGTGGCGGCCTGGATTTTGTCCTGTGGAATCTCTTGCATACGGGGCATTAAACACAAACATTATTATATTGTCAATAACTAATATACACGCATTGCGAGGTAAAGAGTCTGATGTTTTCTAACATAGCGCTCCTTGCCAATGCAGTGAAAAGGGCCGCGCTTGCGGCGCGGCCCTTTACTTAATTATAGTTGGTTTAGGTGTTAGAAATCATCGCGTTATTTACAGTTTTTGCCATAGTAGAAGTCATATAATTTTTCGTATGGCGTCATGCCGTTGATTCCCTTATGGGGTTTGACGGTATTGTAGAAGTTAATGAACCGCAACAGGCTGATCTGTCTCTGTCTTCGATCCATGAACTGCTCCTGTGTATGCCACATCTCCATGAGGGTCCGAATCACGCGCTCAGCCTTGCCATTGGTCTGAGGCCGGTTGCATCGAG
>Ga0316187_10000903_pt1 | contig 24637 bp, 17 predicted proteins | sample CroRivburrow1_MG_FD_204927 | JGI IMG/M metagenome (GOLD analysis project Ga0316187, IMG submission 204927) | Coastal sediment microbial communities from Maine, United States - Cross River worm burrow 1 | ecosystem: Environmental > Aquatic > Marine > Coastal > Sediment | place: USA: Maine...
GCATAAAAAAATAAATTTTTTTTGAATTTTTTTTGCAAAAATAAAATTTAGGCATATATTTGCATCCTCAAACGCGAGAATAGCTCAGCTGGTAGAGCACGACCTTGCCAAGGTCGGGGTCGCGGGTTCGAATCCCGTTTCCCGCTCAGTTTTGAAAAGAAGATCTTTGAATTGTTTAATGTGGTTACCACAACAAAAAAAAGAGGAGTTTTTAACAACTCTTTTTTTTTGAAACAAATTCAAGCCCAGGTGGCGGAATTGGTAGACGCGCAGGACTTAAAATCCTGTGAGCAGTAATGCTCGTGCCGGTTCGAGACCGGCCCCGGGTACAAAACGGAAATCTGAAATATGGTTTCCGTTTTTTTTATGTTCTTTTTTTAAGGTAAAAACGGGTGTAGCTCAGTTGGTTGAGCATCCCGACTCTAAAATTGGGATTACTAAACGCTTATCTATATAGACAGATAGATTCGAGTCGCTCCTCCTGTATTACTACTTTTTATTCCACCTGATATCTCGCCAATCTTTTTGTTGGTTTTCATGAAGAAAAGTCCAGGCAACTATTCGTGTCGATTTATTTCCTGTGCTCATGGCAATGGTTTTTACTTCAGCAGCTCCAATCTCTTTTAGCTTAGCATATACCGATTCTAAATGCGATTGCTTTGAAACCAAGGTAGAAAACCAAAAGCAATTGGTAGAAAAACGTTTGCTTTCTTTAATCATGCGGTGAATAAATCTACGTTCGCCCCCTTCGTACCATAATTCGTTACTTTGACCGCCAAAATTTAAAGTTGCCTTACTGACTTTCTTCTGTTTTAAATTCGATTGTTTTCGAAGGGTGCCTTTTTGAGCATCTTCAGCGGAAGCATGAAAAGGCGGGTTGCATACGGTAAGGTCAACAATTTCGTCTTTTGATAAAACATTATAAAAGAAATCTTTTTCATTATTTTGCAAACGGCACTCAACCTTTCCCTTTAAAAGCTCATTCTCATTTATAATTTTATTGGCAGACTCAATAGCCACTTCATCAATATCGGCTCCTATAAATGACCAGCCATATTCCGACACCCCAACAATTGGATAAATGCAATTGGCACCAATCCCAACGTCAACCACTACAATTTTATCGCCCTCAGGTATTTTTCCGTAATTGTCATCTCGTAGTAAATCAGCCATGTGGTGAATATAATCGGCACGACCGGGTATAGGCGGACACAAATAATTTTCAGGAACATCCCAATAAGAAATTCCGTAATGAGTTTTTAATAGCGCTTTGTTTAAAGCTTTTACTGCTTTAGGATCAGCAAAATCAATGGATTCAGAATTATATTTATTGAGTTTAACAAAGGGTTTTAACTCCTCACTGTTTTCAATTAAAAGCTTGAAATTGTAACGCTCCTTATTTTTATTCCGAGGATGAAGACTTGATTTTACCTTTTGAGGTTCATTGCTTTTTTTATGCATAGTAATAATTCAATCACAACTCAATAACACAATTAAGTCACAATAAGTTTATAATAAGGTTGATATAAATTTTAAGGAAGACTATATCCCTGTTAGCTTTTTTATTTCGTGCAGCTTATTTAAAGCCTCCATAGGGGTTAAATTATCAATGTCTAAGGTTTTAATTTCGTCGCGAACTTGCTTTAATACCGGATCGTCAAGCTGAAAAAAGCTTAATTGCACGCCTTCGCGTTGGTCAGCTAATTCTTTAACTTCTTCATCTAAATCTTGCTTACGTCGGGTTTGTTCGAGTTCAAGCAATATAGTTTCGGCACGTTTTACTACACTTTTTGGCATACCTGCCATTTTTGCCACATGTATTCCAAAGCTATGCTCGCTTCCACCAGGCATTAACTTCCTTAAGAAAATTATTTTTTTATCGATTTCTTTTACTGAAACATTAAAGTTTTTCACGCGTTTGAATGAACTTGCCATTTCATTTAATTCATGATAGTGAGTAGCAAATAAAGTTTTCGATTGCGCCTGCGGATGCTCATGTATATATTCCACAATAGCCCAAGCAATTGATATTCCATCATAAGTGCTGGTTCCACGACCAAGTTCATCAAGTAAAATTAAACTTCTGTCAGTCATGTTATTTAAAATACTGGCCGCCTCGTTCATTTCAACCATAAATGTCGACTCGCCCATGGAAATATTATCGGAAGCACCCACACGAGTGAAAATTTTATCGACATAACCCAGATTAACCATTTTAGCTGGCACATAACTACCAACTTGCGCCATTAATACAATAAGTGCTGTTTGCCTTAACAAAGCTGATTTACCGGCCATATTTGGACCCGTAATTATTATTACTTGCTGATCGTGCTGATTCAAAAGCAAATCATTAGCAATATATTCTTCACCCAAAGGCATTTGTGTTTCAATAACCGGATGTCGCCCTTGGTTTATTTCTATAATATTGCTTTCATTAATGCTTGGTTTACAATATGAGCTTTGTTCTGCCAAGGCAGCAAATGAGAGCAAACAATCGACCCGTGAAAGCAGCTCAGCATTTAATTGAATTACCTGCACATAGTTAGAAAGTTCGTGAATCAATTCATTGAATAATTTTGCTTCCAGAGTCATAATTTTCTCTTCGGCACCCAGAATTTTATTTTCATATTCCTTTAATTCTTCTGTAATATATCTTTCGGCACTAACTAATGTTTGCTTGCGAATCCACTCTTCAGGAACCTTGTCTTTATGGGTGTTTCGTACCTCAATGTAGTATCCAAATACATTATTGAATCCAATTTTTAAAGATGTTATTCCTGTTCGCTCACTCTCGCGATGTTGAATTTGCAATAAATAATCTTTACCCGAAAAAGCAATTTCACGAAGTTCATCCAGTTCTTTATTCACCCCTTGAGCTATTACATTTCCTTTGCTTAAAAGCGTTGGTGGATCAGGTTGTACTTCATTTTCAATTTTATCTTTTATTGTTTTGCATGGATTTAATTGCTCAGCAATAGTCTGTAAACTTTTTATGGAGGCTTTGCTGCATATTTCTTTAACAGGAACAATTGCCGTTAAAGCATTCTTTAATGAAATTACTTCTCGCGGATTAATTCGTCCCAAAGCCACCTTCGAAATTATTCGCTCTAAGTCGCCAATTTGTTTTACATGTATTGATAAATCAGATTTTGCTTCACTCTGACTAATAAAATGTTTAACAATATCAAGACGATCATTTATTGCATTAATATTTTTTAAAGGTAAGGCCAGCCAACGTTTCATCATACGTGAACCCATTGGTGAATTGGTATGATCCATTACATCAATTAAGGACTTACCACCCTCATTCATGGAGTGAAAAATCTCCAAATTACGAATTGTAAAACGATCGAGCCACACATAATCATCTTGTGCAATTCGGTTTATGCTTGTAATATTTCCCAATTGTGTATGTTGGGTTACATCTAAATAGTGCATTATGGCACCCGCAGCAACAATACCAAAACGAAGGTTCTCAATACCAAAACCTTTTAGGGATTTTGTTTCGAAATGCTTTAACAAACGATCGTTTGCGGCATCATCCGTAAATATCCATTCGTCAAGCGGATAGGTATAAAATCCGAAACCAAAATTTTCAAGAAATACAGACTTATTATTTCTTTCAAACAATACCTCTTTTGGCTGTAGGCTTTGCAAAAGCTTATTAACATAGTCAAAACTACCTTCTGAGGTATAGAATTCGCCTGTACTAATATCTAAAAAAGCTACTCCCGCAATTTTCTTTTCAATGTAAACACAAGCTAAAAAGTTATTTTCTTTGTGCTCTAATATATTATCACTTATAGAAACTCCCGGTGTTACCATTTCAGTAACTCCACGTTTAACAATTTTTTTAGTAGTTTTCGGATCTTCAAGTTGCTCACAAATAGCAACACGCTGCCCAGCTCGAACAAGTTTTGGCAAATAGGTATCTAAAGCATGATGAGGGAAACCAGCCAATTCGACATATGAAGCTGCGCCATTGGCTCTTTTGGTAAGCGTAATTCCAAGTATTTCAGATGCTTTTATAGCATCGTCGGAAAACATTTCATAAAAATCGCCCACTCGAAATAATAATATTGCATCGGGATGCTTTTCTTTTACTCCATAATATTGTTTCATTAATGGAGTTTCAACATGTTTACCTTTTGAACCAGCCAATTTTTGTAGTTTTATAGTTTAGCCAACAAAACTATGTATTTAATGCTTAAAAAAATGCATATTTTGAAAGGAGATGTTAACAAGTTACGCACTTAAATTGCATGTTTTTTAGATTTGGACAAGCAAAACCCACATAAAAATGTATTTATTATAAATTCATATCTATGCTATTATATTTGAAATGATATTGATAGCATAATTTTGCTAAAAAAAGCTTAATATTTTATTCATTTTTTTGTAATTTTGTTTGGCAGAAATACTTTTTTAGTTACTTTTGCATCGCTCTTTAGCAAAACAGGGTGCCATAGCTCAGTTGGTAGAGCAATGGACTGAAAATCCATGTGTCCCTAGTTCGATTCTTGGTGGCACCACTGACAAGAAAGCTTCTCGATTTATCGGGGAGCTTTTTTTGTTTTTGCCCCGTTTTACTAACAACAAAAGCTATGTTTTGTATTTTTTAGTTACATTTACCTCAAATTATAACGCATGTCAATAGTAAATAGAATAAAGGCTCCTATTAAGGATGAAATGAAAAATTTTCAACCTTATTTTAAAACCTACCTCAAAAGCAAGGCTCCTATTTTAAATATTATTATTAACTATTTACTCAAACAAAAAGGAAAACAAATGCGCCCTATGTTGGTTTTTTTATCTGCCGAACTTAATGGCAAAACCAACGAAAGCACCTACCACGCAGCTTCATTAATTGAATTAATGCATACAGCTACACTTGTACACGATGATGTTGTGGACGATTCGAATATGCGCAGGGGTTTTTTCTCGATTAATGCACTCTGGAAAAATAAAATTGCTGTTTTACTTGGCGATTACCTTTTAGCCAGAGGATTATTACTTGCCGTACATAAAGAAGAATTTGAATTGCTTAAAATAGTGTCGCATGCTGTTGAAGATATGAGCGAAGGTGAATTAATTCAAATTGAAAAAGCTCGTAAACTTGACATTGACGAGAAAACCTATTTTGAAATAATAAAAAAGAAAACCGCAGCATTAATGATTGCCTGTACGGCAGCCGGAACCCATTCCGTTGGCGTTAATGGTGAAGCGTTCAAACAAATGGAATTGTTTGGAGAATACTTAGGTATGGCTTTTCAAATACGTGACGACTTATTTGATTATGATCGCAATGGCGACTTTGGAAAACCTTCGGGAAACGATATTAAGGAGCGAAAAATGACCTTGCCTTTTATTCATGCTTTAAATGTTTGCGAACCTAGCGACAAAAAGCGCATTATTAAAATGATGCGTAATAAAAACAAAAGTAGTAAGATGGTTAACGAAATAATGGATTTTGTAAAAAGCAATGGAGGTATTGAATATGCAAAAAACATTATGGAAGACTACAAAAGCAAAGCTTTGGAAATACTTTCAAAATTTTCACAAAATGAGGCCAACAAAGCTCTTGTAAAGCTTGTTGAATATACCACTCAACGAAAAAAGTAATTTTTTATCTTTTTTTGTAACACTTCATTTTATCATTCGTCTTTAAGTTGAAATAGCTTTTAACCTGAATAATTCAGGATCTATGGATAAAAAAAGCTATTCATTTGAAAACTTGAAACTATGAACAGCCTGGTAAAAATCAACATCCAGACACAAATTTTAAAGATGATGAAGAAAATTGGAATTATTTTATCGATTGTATTAATTGCTTTTGCATGTACCAGTACCCTTGCCCAAGAAACCCAAATTAGAAAAGTATCGGGATTTATTGGCATTGAAGTTAGCGAAGGAATAAAAGTTACTCTTACTATGGGTGACGAAGAAAAAGTTGAAGTATTTGCTGATAAAGAATACATTGACAAAGTTATTACCGAAGTAAATGGTAACGATTTAGAGATTTACATAAAAGGAAATAATAACTGGAATAAAGGCCGAAAAATTGAAGTTAAAGTTACAGCCAAAGACATTAATAAAATACATGCCAGCAGTGGGTCTTCTTTAACAACCACCAATAAAATCAAAACTAACGAACTTAAAATATCTGTATCAAGTGGAGCTGGTGCTAATGTAGAATGCGAAGTCGATTACGTATTTACTGATGCCAGCAGTGGAGCTAATGCAAAAATTAAAGGCAATACTAATCATTTTGGAGGAACAGCAAGTAGTGGATCAAGTATTTCAGCAAATGATTTAAAAGCACAAAAAGCTAAGGCTGATGTTTCAAGTGGAGCTAGTATTAAAATTCATGCGGTAAAAGAAATTAAGGCTGAAGCTAGCTCAGGTGGATCAGTAAAATATTCAGGATCGCCAGAAATAAAAGACATTCACAAATCATCAGGCGGAAGCGTACGAGGCGTTTAGCCCAATAGATAAAACCCCTTAAAACCTCAAAGGTCAATCAGTGAATGGTTGACCTTTTGTTTTCTTCCATTTCTTCTAGAATATTATACCAATTGTATACCAAAATGCGCTGAAAGTCATTTTGCTTATTACAATGGTAAATGCCGATACAATTTCATTGTTTCATGTATACTTAAAGCTATTAATTAAGTGCAATATGAATTACAATTGGTATTATTCCTAAGTTGATGCTGAAACCCTAAACTTTAATCCTTAGCAAATCTCAGGTTTCGACAGATACCGAATCAAATTTAGCAAGACTGCTATTTTTTTTAATTTTCGCCCTGCTCGAGTCAGCAAAGAAAACAGCTTGGAAGGCATGGTACAAAAAAAAACCGCTCCAAAAATGGAACGGTTCTTTATAATATCTATATACTACAAATTAATATTTTGCAGCTTTAGTTGACTTAATAATAACAGCAGCGATTTTATATGGATCACCGTTTGAAGCAGGTCGACGATCTTCTAAACGACCTTTCCAACCATCTTCAACTGTTCCAATTGGAATACGAATTGAAGAACCGCGGTCAGATACTCCGTAAGAGAAATCTGTAATTTTAGCAGTTTCGTGCTTACCAGTTAAACGTTGCTCATTATCAGCGCCGTAAACATCAATATGTTCTTGAATAACTTCAGGAGAACGTCCGAAAGATTCGCAAATTGCAGTAAACATTTCTTTACCACCTTTATCTCTCATGTCACCATTTGAAAAGTTAGCATGCATACCTGAACCGTTCCAATCACCTTTTACTGGCTTTGGATCAAGGTTAATACGTACACCATGTTTTTCACCAATTTTTTCCATAATGTAACGAGCTAACCAAATTTGGTCACCAGCTTCTTTTGCACCTTTTGCAAAAATTTGGTATTCCCACTGTCCTTTCATTACTTCGGCATTAATACCTTCAAAGTTAAGATCAGCTTCAATACAAGCGTCTGCGTGCTCTTCAATAATTTCGCGACCTACTGCAAACTCAGCACCTACTGAACAATAGAATGGTCCTTGTGGAGGAGGGTAATATCCAGCAGCAGGGAATCCTAGTGGGGTGTGTTTATCAATATCCCACAATACATATTCTTGCTCGAATCCAAACCAGAAATCATTATCATCATCTTCAATAGTAGCTCTACCATTAGTTTTGTGAGGAGTTCCGTCAGCATTTAAAACCTCAGTCATTACCAAATAACCATTTTTACGAGTAGGGTCAACACAAACGCGTACAGGTTTTAATAATAAGTCAGAAGAACCACCATCAGCTTGATTAGTAGATGATCCATCAAATGACCATACTGGTGCATCCTCTACCTTACCGCTAAAGTTGTCTCTAACCAATGTTTTGCTACGCATGGTTTGTGTCGGGTAATTTCCGTCTAACCAAATGTATTCCAATTTTGATTTCATAATTGTTTTTTTTAATGTTATATAATAATCGTTTTGCAAATAATCTTTACATTTTGGTTACAAAAATATAAATAATTTTTAAATATCGTAACAATCTGCAACTAAACGTGTCATTTTTTAGGGGTAATTGTAAATTTTCTTATTTTAAAAACTTTACACCCCCATAAAATAAAAGGGAGGATGTGAAAAAATATTTATTCTAAATAATCGAAATATTTTTCACATTACTATTTGTTTCAAAAAAAATAGTGTATCGCCAATACAAATCATAAAAAAATCCCAATTTCTTGGGATTTAAACATTAATTATATAGTAAAACTATCTGGCAAACAATAATTCACGATATTTTGGCAAAGGCCAAATTTCATTATCAACCACCATTTCTAAATGATCAATATGGTATCTGATTTCAGAAAGGTATGGCTTAACCTCCTCGGAGTACAATAGGGCTTTTTCACTTATATCTTCGACAGCATTTGCCTTTTTACGTGCCTCAATCATGTTTTTAACCTTTATTTTAATTAAGGCTATTCTACCAGAGATTTCTTTAATTGTTTGTAATTGCAAACTAGTTATTTGTTCATAATCTGCTTTACTTAGCACTTGCTTAAGCCCTGTTACATTTTCTATTAATTGATTCTGGTATTTATAAACCGTAGGTATAATATGATTTGTTGCTAAATCGCCTTGTACTCGTGATTCAATCTGTAATTTTTTAGTATAATTCGAAATTTTAATCTCATAACGGGCCTCTAGTTCACGTAAATTAAAAACCCCATGATCGTTACATACTTTTACTGTACTTTTCGAAATTAAAGCTTCAAGTGCTTTAACTGGGTTTTTAATATTGCTTAAACCACGCTTTTCAGCTTCTTTTATCCATTCCTCACCATAACCATTCCCTTCGAAGCGAATTTTCTTTGAAGCTTTAATGTAATTTTTAATAACCTGAAATATGGCCTCATCCTTTTTTACTCCATCATCAATCTTTTTATCCACTTCCTTCTTAAACTTTTTCAATTGATCAGCTACTGCAACTGTTAAAAAAGTCATTGGTGAAGCAGGATTTGAATTTGAACCTACTGCACGGAATTCGAAACGGTTCCCAGTAAAAGCAAAAGGTGATGTGCGATTCCTGTCAGTATTATCCAATAATAATTCTGGTATTCTACCAATATCTAGTTTTAATTCTGTTTTTTCGTCAGGAGTCATTTTCTTATCGGTAACTCTGGTTTCCAATTCATTTAATACATTAGTTAAATAGTGCCCGATAAAAACCGATATTATTGAAGGTGGAGCTTCAGCAGCACCCAAACGATGTTCATTCCCGGCAGAAACTATGCTTGCACGAAGCAATTCGGCATGCTCTTGCACAGCTTTAATGGTATTAACCATAAAAACTAAAAACTGCATGTTCGATTTTGGGTTTTTACCTGGAGACAATAGGTTTACTCCAGTATTTGTTAACAACGACCAGTTATTATGCTTACCTGAACCATTTACCCCTTTAAAAGGTTTTTCATGAAATAACACTGTAAAATTATGACGTCGAGATACTTTTTTCATTAAATCCATTAGAAGCATGTTGTGATCAACCGCAAGGTTTGCCTCTTCATGCACTGGGGCACACTCGAACTGATTGGGCGCCACTTCGTTATGTCTTGTTTTTATAGGTATTCCTAGTTTGTAAGCCTCAATTTCAAAATCACGCATAAAGGCATTTGCTCTAGCTGGAATGGTTCCAAAATAATGATCTTCAAGCTGCTGATCTTTTGCTGAAGCGTGTCCCATAAGTGTTCGATCAGTCAACATTAGGTCAGGCCTAGCTATAAATAAAGCTGAATCAATTAAGAAATATTCTTGCTCCCAACCTAAAGTAACCTGAACTTTTGTGACATTTTTATCAAAATACTGACAAATATCAGTAGCCGCATCGTTCATTACATTTAAAGCTTTTAGTAAAGGAGTTTTATAATCTAAAGCTTCGCCAGTATAAGCCACAAATATTGTAGGGATACATAAAGTTTTTTCGAAAATAAATGCCGGAGAAGATGGATCCCATGCTGTATAGCCTCGTGCTTCAAATGTATTTCGTATTCCTCCACTTGGAAAACTTGATGCATCAGGTTCCTGCTGAACTAATTTAGCTCCATCGAAGCTTTCAATTACACCATCGGAGCCTGAAGGTTCGAAAAAAGCATCGTGTTTTTCAGCTGTAGACCCTGTTAATGGATGAAACCAGTGTGTGTAGTGGGTTACTCCTTTATCAACCGCCCAGGCTTTCATGCCTGACGAAACCTGATCAGCAACCCGACGTGGAATTCTTGTTCCATTCTCAATTGCATCATTTACAGTTTCATAGGCTTCACGCGACAAATACACCCTCATTTTCTTTTGGTCAAATACATTTTCGCCAAAATATTCTGATGTTTTTTTTGCTGGTGCCTCTACATTGAGTGCCTGACGAGACATTAATACTTCTAATGCTTTAAATCGGATGGTTGCCATAATAAGATATTTACAGTATTTAATAAAGATGATTCTGAATATCAAATAATTGAATATTAAAACCTCTTTCTTTATTAATTATTAATTTATTAAAGTTAATAGACTAGCTGCAAATGTAAAAAAATTAACTCCAACCCTAAAAATAGTTGGGTTTTATATTTAAAAATATTGAATATAATAATACTCCCCTACAAAAATCAGTGAACTATGCGTATATTATAATTATTTGGATAGCTCGACGAAATATTTATAAAACAAAGGTATTGTTTCAATGCCTTTAAAAAAGTTAAACAATGGGAAATTCTCATTAGGAGAATGTATAGCATCAGACTCCAAGCCAAATCCCATTAATACTGATTTAACGCCCAAAATCTGTTCGAAATCGGAAATTATAGGAATACTACCACCACTGCGCACCGGTACTGGTTTTTTGCCAAAAGTTTCAGTATAAGCTTTATCAGCTGCCAAATAAGCAGGAGTATCTACTGGACAAACATACCCTTGACCACCATGCAAGGGGGTTACATTAACCTTTACACTTTTTGGAGCTATTGACTCAAAATATTCTTTAAAAAGTTTTGATATTTTAACATTGTCTTGATTTGGAACCAAACGTGCTGATATTTTTGCGAATACTTTTGAAGGTAAAACTGTTTTTGCTCCTTCTCCAGTATACCCACCCCATATACCACAAACATCAAACGATGGACGAATTCCAGTATGCTCTGGAGGAGTATACCCACTTTCACCTTGTAATTCCTCAACACCTATAGCTTTCTTATATTCCAGTGCATTGAATGGTGCTTTCGCCATTTCAGTTCTTTCTTCTTTCGTCACTTCAATTACATCATTGTAAAATCCAGGAATTGTAATGTGGTTATTTTCATCGGTTATTTGAGCTATCATTTTAGCCATTACATTTATAGGATTCGCTACTGCTCCACCAAATAAACCTGAATGCAAATCACGATTTGGACCCGTAACTTCAACCTCCCAATATGACAAACCACGTAAACCTGTAGTAATGGAAGGAATATCCTGGGCTAAAAGTCCGGTATCGGAAACCAAAATAATATCTGATTTAAGCATTTCATTATGCTCCTTACAAAATTTAGGGAGATTTGGGGAGCCCACTTCTTCTTCGCCTTCAATCATGAATTTTACATTGCAAGGCAATTGCTTAGTTTGCACCATATACTCAAACGCTTTCACATGCATAAATGCCTGACCTTTGTCATCATCTGCTCCCCGGGCATATATCTTTTCATCCTTAATTACTGGTTCAAAAGGATCAGAATTCCACAGATCAATTGGATCAACAGGCATAACATCCATATGTCCATACACCAAAACAGTAGGTAAATTTGGATCTATGATTTTCTCTCCATAAGTAACAGGATTACCAGCAGTTTCATATATCTTGGCATTATCGCATCCTGCATCCAATAAGGCTTGCTTTAAATACTCGGCTGCTTTATACATATCATTTTTATGATCGGCAATGGAGCTAATTGATGGTATTCGAATATAATCAAATAACTCATTTAAAAATCTTTGTTTATTCTCTTGAATATATTGCTTTAAATTATCCATAGTACTATTTTTATATCTGTTATTTTAATTAGAGTATTCTACCAATTGTTAATTAATCTTTCGTTTAAATGCTGAGGATAAGTACAAATGAATAGCAAAACCTACTACTTGATAACTCTCACAATAGCTTGCCCAAACAGAAACTCCAACACCAAGATCATAAAATATTTTATAGGAATATTGCAGGCTTGCATAAAAACCCACTTCATTATATTTTATATGATAATCGTATCCGGCCGTATCGGTAAACGCATGCCTGTAGCCCCAATTATATGAAGGTCCTAAAAACCCAGCAAAACTATGACGAATATTACGTTCAAAACGAATACCATACATGCCATGTAAACTATTTGTGCTATGCCTTAAATATATGTTCGGAACAAAGAGTCCTGAATTTCCTTCAGTAAGAAATTGGTCGCGTGATGTCAGATACCCAAACCCAATGCATTGATTTTTCTTCTCAAACTGATAATGAAAATCGACCATAAAATTAGGTTCGATGGTGTTTTCTGAAAAGTTTTTACCATAACCTGTACCCACGATTAACCATGGACTTCCTGGAAGGAAATGATTGCCCCGGTATATAAAATCACTTGTTGGGTTAATTTCATCGACTTGTGCTTTTACATTAGTACAAAGTATAATCAAGGATAAAATGCAAAGGTATAAACAGTGCTTCAAAATTGTTGTATTTTAAGTATTAGCTGCAAATAACAGAATTAAAATGAAATTAGGAAACTTAGAAAAATGTTATTAATCCTATTTAAAGATTAAAAGTATTGTTTTTAAAGATTTACAATAGAATGGGCAAATGCTTTATATGTATGAAGTAATTTTTGAATAAATTATTAAGATCTTATACATTATGGCTTAAAAACCATTTACAACAATTTGGTTTAATGTGTCATATCCGTGGCAACATTTCATTTACCCCAATCTAAAATAGATTAACCCTTCAGTGTTTTAATAGAAAAAAGAAAATGTTTTTATTTCTTTTTATACAATTCGTCTACAGCAATTTCAAGTTGTTTGTACCATTCTTCGCCATATTTGCGAATTAAAGGGTCTTTTACAAATTTATATATTTCAACGCCATGCTTTTCTCCACAAATACGAGCCGGAATACACAATTTGTTTCGCTCATAATTAACCGCCTCAAACTCGTTGTATTTTGTGATTCGTATAGGGTATAAATGACAAGACAAAGGTTTACGAAAAGTAATTTCATTATTAAAAAATGCTTTTTCTATGGCACATTTAATTACTCCTGATTCATCTGTAAAAGTATAGGCACATTCTTTTTTATTAACCAAAGGAGTAACTTTATCACCATCTATATCAATAACCCAGGTTCCTTCTTTTTCCACCGTTTTAATTCCTGTATTGGTCATGTATTTTTTGGCAATGGGGTAAACCTCTTCAATTAAAGCTGTTTCGGAATCTTCAAGTGGTGCACCTGAATCTCCTTCAACACAACATGCACCTTTACAAGCACCCAAATCGCAAACAAAAGTTTTTTCTAATATATCAAGACTAATTAAAGCGTCGTCAATTTGTAACATATTTCAATTAATTTTAAGCATGTGAAGATATAGGAATTACATCTTTGTTCCAATTCAGAATAGAAACAATAGTAAATAAAAGTATTAGATTGTTGGATTAGTTATGCGGTTCCTTTTAGCTGCTCTTTAGTTTTTGGAATAACTACAGGAGTACTATTATTTAATATCTCGTTAAAAATACCTTCAGGACCAAAACCACATAAAGCATACAATTGTTCTGGTGTTCCCTGCTCAACAAACTCATCGGGTATACCCATGCGTTTTACTTTAGCCGAATAAGCATTATCAACCATAAACTCAATCACCGCACTTCCTAATCCCCCAATAATGGTACCATCCTCAACGGTAATAATTGTATCATGTTTTTTGAAAATTTTGTGTAGCATTTCTTCATCAATGGGTTTTAAGAAACGCATATCGTAATGCGCATAGTCTATGCATTTCCTGACTAACCTTTCTTTAATATCATTAATGAAAGTTCCTGTGGTTCCAATGGTAACAACTGCCACACCGTTTCCATCTTTTAATGTTCTTCCTCTGCCTATTTCTATTTTAGTGAAAGGCTTTTGCCAGTCGGTCATTATTCCCCGGCCCCTTGGATAACGAATAGAAAATGGTCCATTATTTTCTATTTGGGCTGTGTACATCAAGTTTCGAAGTTCTAGTTCATCCATTGGAGCCGAAACAATCATATTTGGAATAGAACGCATATAAGCTAAATCGTAAACTCCATGATGTGTTGGCCCATCGGCACCAACTAAACCACCACGATCTAAACAAAATACAACCGGGAGTTTCTGAAGTGCAACATCGTGAATTACCTGATCGTAGGCTCGTTGCATAAAACTTGAATATATATTGCAAAATGGTATTAAATTTTGCGCAGCCATTCCTGCAGAAAAAGTTACAGCGTGTTGTTCAGCAATACCTACATCGAAAGTTCTATCCGGCATGGCCTCCATCATAATATTTAAGCTACAGCCTGTTGGCATGGCTGGTGTAACTCCAACAATTTTTTCATTTTGTTTAGCTAACTCCAAAATAGTATAACCAAATACGTCTTGAAATCTAGGAGGAATAGCTTTACCCACATCTCCCTTTATAAGTTTTCCTGTATCTTTATCGAATGGTCCTGGAGCATGCCATGTAGTTTGATCAATTTCGGCCTGCTTAAATCCTTTGCCTTTTGTGGTTTTTACATGCAAAACTTTAGGTCCCGGAATATGTTTCAAATCTTCAAGAACTTTAGATAAATAAACTACATCGTGCCCATCAACTGGACCAAAGTACCTGAAGTTCATCGACTCGAAGAAATTCCCCTGCTTCATTAAAATGGATTTGATACCAGCATCAATTTTTTGAATTAATGCTTGAGTATTTGGCCCAAACCTATTTAATTTACCCAATACTTTCCATACATCTTCTTTTAAACGATTGTATGTTTTTGAGGTTGCAATGTCGACTAAATATTCTTTAAAAGCTCCAACATTTGGATCAATGGCCATGTCATTATCGTTCAAAACAACCAAAAGATTTGCGTTTTGAACTCCTGCATTATTTAAACCTTCGAAAGCTAAACCTCCGGTTAAAGCTCCGTCACCAATAACTGCAACCACATGGCGGTCTTTTTCCTTTTTTTGTTCGGCTCCTACTGCCAAACCTAACGCTGCTGAAATTGAAGTTGATGAATGCCCAACACCAAAAGAATCATATTCGCTTTCGAATATATTTGGAAAGCCGGTAATCCCATTTAATTTACGATTAGTATGAAACTGATCGCGACGACCAGTAAGAATTTTATGTCCATAAGCTTGGTGCCCCACGTCCCATACTATTTGATCGTAAGGGGTATTGAAAGAATAATGCAAAGCAACAGTTAGTTCTACAACTCCAAGGCTGGCTCCAAAATGCCCTGGATGCTCACAAACCACATCAATAATAAACTGACGTAACTCCTCGCTAAGCTTAATCAGATCGAATCGTTCCAGTTTTTTTAAATCATCTGGATTATTAATTTTTGAAAGTAAGCTCTGTATGCTGTTCTGCTTTTCCATATAATCACTCTAAATAGCACGCAAATATAGCAAATATTTTACCTTCCCTTAACACAAACTAAAAGGTTACACTCAAGTATTTGATAAACTTTGCTTTATAATAAATGAATTTCATATTGTGTCATTTTTAATGCTTCGATATATTATATGTAAGCTTTGGTAAAATATTAATTTGTGTCACTTTTTTGTTTGCCAAATTTCTGTTTAATCCATCGTGGGAACAAATATACTCCAACAAATAAATATGGATAATAAGTAAACAAGCGCCACAGTAATGCCATTAAAATTGCTACTCCTGAAATTGGAATAAAGTCGTTCAAATATTCAGAAAAAACATACTCTGAAAAACCACTTCCTCCAGGAGTTGGGCTTACTAGCATCATTATCCACATCACCAATTGCCGAGCAAAGAGTAAAAAATGATCTTCAACCACAAAAAATGCCAAAAACAAAGCATTTACTATCCAATAACGCGAAGTCCATGAAAAAAATGTTGCTCCTAAGGCCTTTAACCAAAATTTAACATTTTTTTTCTTTAGCTCTTTCGAACTTTCAACAATATCAGTTCCTGCCTGACTAGCTCCATAACGCCATCGTCGTAAAAAAGGAAGTTTAAAAATTAGTAAGAGCAACCATTTTAACCCTCGAGGATTTTTAAATAGTCCATAGGCAATTACTAAAACCCAAAGTAATTTAAGTCCATAACCAATAACAGTTGCTGCAAAAAAAGGATTTGAAAATCTAAATCCTCCACCAATAGCAAATAATTCCTGAGCATTTATTGCTACCAGTAAAAGAGGAAACATAAGAACAAAATATATTTCGTCGAGAAAAGAAGTAGCCATAACTACAGCCGAACTTTCTCCTAAACTTATTCCTTCCTTATTTACATATAATATAGCGACACTTGTACCACCAATAGCCGATGGTGTTATGGCCGAAGTAAATTCCCAAAGCAATATTACACGAATAGCCTGAACAATTGTAAGTTTATTGTTAGTTAGTATCCGAATACGCCATACATAACCTAAATCACGAAAAAACATTAGGCTAAGAGCTATAAATAGCCAAAATATTGAATTCACACTAAACTGTACGGCTTTAAATGCTTTGGGATCGAATTCTTTAAACATTAAAAATACCACAACTCCTAAACCAATAAGTGTTGGCAAAATTACTCGCGATGTTTTTATTTGTCGTAAAGGGGTTTCAGGTTTTGTTGACATATTAGAATCTTTGTCTGCAATTTATAAATTTGCATTGGCATATCAAATATTCCATATATAAACTAATTAAAAGATATTAGAATGATTATTCTGGAGGGTATTTAGGAAGTGTAAAACTAAAGGTACTTCCAATACCCAATTCACTTTCAACCCAAATTTCTCCATTTTGCTTTCCTACAAATTCCTTGCATAAAATCAATCCTAATCCAGTACCTTTTTCTTGAAGTGTACCTTTTGTTGAAAAACTACTTTCTATTTTGAAAATATTTTGAAGGTCTTTTTCAGAAATTCCAACACCTGTATCAAGCACAGATATTCTAATGACATTTTCTACTACAATTGCTTCAAGCTTAATTGTTCCTCCTGCTTTTGTAAACTTAATTGCATTTGAAATTAAATTCCTAAGTATGGTTGTTGTCATGTTTTTATCGGCAAATACCGATAAGTCCTCAGCTATATTTACAATCAAATTTATTCCCTTTTGCAAAGCATTTCCATCATGTAATTCATAAGCTTCTGTGATCAAATCATGCAGCAATAATGGCTCAAGCTTATTACTGAAGGTTCCTCTCTGCAAATTTGACCAATCGAGTAAATTTGTAAGTAGTTTATTACTGTGAATAGCTGTTTCATTAATAATAGTAGCAAACTCCTGCATATTATCAAATTGCTTCGAATTAATATTTTCCATAAGCAATTCACTAAAACCTATTATTGAAATAAATGGATTGCGTAAATCATGCGATATAATTGAGAAAAATTTATCTTTTGTAACATTCAAATCCTTTAGCTCATCTAATACTTCTTTTTCCTCTGTAATATCCCTAATTACATCTTGCGACCCTATTTTTATTCCATCGATTATAATTTCAGATGAACTAACTTGAATCCATCTTATTTTTCCTGCTTTGGTAACAATTCTTCCTTCATATAATTTATAAAACCCTTCCTTATTTAGTTTTTCAAAATAGCTTTTCGACTTTTCCTTATCTTCTTCATAAATAAAATCAGCCACATTCATCTTAAGTAATTCCTCTCGAGAATATTCGAATAAATCTAACCCAGCTTTATTAATATCAAGTATTTTACCCTTTAAATCAAGAATACACACTATATCTACTGAGTACTCAAACAGTGTTCGGTATTTAATTTCATTATCTATTAAGCGATCCAGAGCCTTCTTTTTTGCAGTTATATCGCGATAATTCAGTAGTAAGCCATTAATATGTGGGTCTTGAATCATATTTTTCGCAGTTAATTGCACATATTTATAGGTTTCATCCTTGCACCGGTATTTAAATTCTTCACTTACAATATTTTTTTCATTTATAAGTAACAAGCCAAATTCTTTCTCCAATTTCGATTGATCATCAGGATGAACATTATAAAAACCTGATTTCCCAATTAGTTCTTCAGGACTCCAACCAAAGTGACGTTTAATGTTTGTACTTTTATAAGTAATCACTCCTGATTTATCCATTATTGCAATTACATCTGAAATGTTCGAAATCATTTTTTCTTGTTTTGAAGAAAGTTCTTTCAAATTTTTTTCAGCACTCTTTAAGCGCGAATACAAGCGATTTAAATAGCTGACTCCAACTAAAATCAATACTATAACAGTTGTTCCAACGATCATAGCAAAATTTACAAACATATTTACAAAATGAATATCGAGCATTAAGCTTACAAAAAAGAGGTTGATTAAGATTAAAACATAAGTTATTAAACCATGACCCAAGCTCATAACCCAAGTAATTGCAACCAAAGGGATAATTGAAAATATCAGATATGCCTGACCAACATGCGGGAAAGCCCAATACATAATTGATATATATATCAGACCTAGAATTATTAATAGATATTTTATTTGATTCCTAACCATTAAATCGGAATAACTTAGTTAAGATACGAAAAAAGGAACAAACAAAGATTAAGTTTTTAGCTAGTTCTTTCAACTTAAACTCATAGTCTATAATCGTTATACTTTAACAACTATATAAGGTAGATTAATGTATAATTATAACTTAAGGGGTAATCTATTCGTTAGAATAATTTCTTTTGGAGTTACTTTGGCTTGATAAACCAGTATTTCAACACCTTTTATCAATGCTATTTTTAAAGCATCAGCATATTCGGGGTCAATATCTGCTGCTGCACCAAACATATTAACATCGCTTCGCTGAACTATATATAACATAACGGCACGTATTCCTTGTTTTTTTACCTCGATTAAAGTATTTAAATGCTTTAGACCACGAGTAGAAACAGCATCTGGGAAAAGAACTGAATCTCCTTGCTTCATAGTTACATTTTTCACCTCAACAAAACAACGCTCATTATCATTCTCGCAAAATACATCGAAACGACTATCGCCAAATTTCACTTCTCTCTTTACTTGCAAATAACCTGATAGTTCAGGAATTTCGTTGTTTTTAATTGCTTCAAAAGCTAATAAATTTGGCCATGCTGTATTTACCCCAACCCAGTTATTACTAATTTTAATCATCTCCCAGGTAAATTTGGTTTTTCGATTTGGATCATCTGCAGACGATAAGTAAACATCTGCTCCTGCTTCAATGCAACTTTTCATTGAACCAGAGTTAGTACAATGGGCAATAACAATATCACCATTTTCCAACTCAATATCAGCTAAAAAACGTTTATACCTTCTAATTAATTTCCCTTTTACCAATGGGGTTTTAAAGCGCATGCTACCAATTCATTTTCGACCATCCAACACGATCGAGGTATGAGCGAACCATTAATTCAAGTTCGCCAAGCTTTTCAGGAGCTCCATAGTAATCTTTAATTTTCTTCGATTTTCCTTCATATGTAAAAGAAATATATCGGGTAGGCAAGTCTGTTATATTATCTGTGTATTCGTCTTTAAAATCAAAAAAATCTGCATCATCGAAAGCACTCACTATTTGCGAATACTCCTCTTTAGTAAGCCGACGCATATATTTTCCTTCTTTATCCAAATTTTTTGTTGCAATTAAATGCATTTGTCTATTATTATACAATTCAATGGTATATTCTGGAGTAGATTTACTGTAGCCTGGAGTTTGGTAGTAAGAAATAACTAAAGTGGCATTTTCATTACCGTCGTTGCCAATACTATTTGTTGTGGTTTTACAGCTTAAAAAACTTGCCAACATTAAAACCAAAACTGCAAAATATTTAACTGTGCTATTATTCATTTTACCTTATTTTTCTTCAAATATGCAGATAATTTAATGAGTTTTCAACTTATCTGCCTATGTTTATTTAATTAATTAGCTCATTGAATACGTCTAAAATAATTTTTTGTTGTGTATTTACCGAATAGTATTTTATAATTGTTTGCTTGCCTGCTTCTCCCAATTGTTCTCGCAACTCTTTTGATTCAATAAGTTTAGAGAGTTTTTCAATCCATTCTTCATTGTCCGAAGCCAGACATCCATTTTCTCCATCTCTAATTATTTCAGTGTTTACACCAACTGGTGACATAACAGTTGGTTTTCCTAATGCCATGTATTGAATTCCTTTAAAACCACATTTTCCTTTGCTCCATTTATCGTCGGGTAATGGCATTATACCAATATCAATTTTATTAAGCTCTTCTATTTCGGTTTCTTTAGTCCACTTGGTACTTTTAAGACCTAACTCAGGTAATTCAATATCAACATCAATAATAACTTTAAACGAAATCTTATTTCCATACTTATCTTTTACTTTTTTAAGAAAAGGTAGTGCTTCCTGGAAATGTTTTAAAGTAGTTGAGCTACCTGTCCACCCAATACATACTGAACTATTCTCTGTGTTACTTTTAGTAAAATAATAATCTGTATTTACCGAGGTTGGTACTACAATTACCCTTGAATTATATTGCCTTGCATATTCAGCTAAATAAGAATTACCGGCAATTACAGTGTTACTTAAGGCTATAATATCAGCTGTTTTTTCAGGACGCTTTAACCATTTCAAATTACTATTTCCATCTGAAACATCATTTAACCATATGGCATCATCAAAATCAAAAACAATAGGAACCCCTGAAGCTTTGAATTTTTTTTCAAAGAAAATATTCCCCAAAAAATTAGCCTCACGATATATTATAATAAGATCGAACTTCTTGCATCGAAACCAATCATATACTCTTATAAAAATTGCTTTTATTGCAATCCAGAGTTTAAACAAATATTTTCCTTTGGCATACAATATTTTATCGCCCCATGCGCTAACTATGTAAGAATAGCTTATTTGATAATTATTCTGCTCAAAATAGTCGATGAATTGTTCGAACCTAAATCGCTGACCTGGGGACCGGCCAGGACGATGTGGTGCAATATATAGTATTCGTTTTTTCAAGTGCTTATAATTTGTTATTCAAACATACATGATTTATGAATTAGATACAAGAAATTATTTTTTCAACCGATCTGTTTGTAAAATAGCACCATTTATAGGTTTAAATATTTTAACCCGAGTTCGAGATAAAATAGCCACACAGCTTTAACTAATTTTTATCATATACAACTTAAATTTATGAAGTATTATCGGGATAAAAGAAGGAAATTTGAGGAAGAATATGGAAAAATTAGTAAAGCTTAAATTAAGAAAGTCATTTTTGTACACTTTTGGACAAAAAAAACATCAAAATAACCCGTTATTACTCATTTTTTTTAAGCCCAAATCTTATACAAAACTGAACTTTCTGTGTTAGGTATTTTATGTCGAACTCGGGTTTTTAGGTTTTTTGATTAGTTAAAGCTGTGTGGCTATTTTATATCGGGTTATCACAAAAGGATGATATAATGCTCGAAATTGGTGAAACATACCAAGCTGCAACAAAAATTCCGGTTGGCATAGCTTGATCTAAGTTATAAGCAAAAAAAATTGCATAAAGCATTAGCTGTTTTATAATCTCCCAATTATTTAGATTGAATATTAGAGGCTAAGATTTTTTTATTAAAAGTTGAATTGCTGACATTAAAATATATGTTATTATTATTAATGGAATTGCAACAACTTTGAATACAACTAATAATATTATACAAATCAATAAAAAAGCAAATCGAATTTTGTTGTTGGCTAATTTCAGGTTTTTAAACTTTAATGAAAACATTGGCAGCTCTGAAACTAATAACAAACTCATTACTACTGACAAAACCATAATGAACCAAGGTGTTTGAATTAAATTGCTAATCCATGTATTGTTTTGAGCAGCTAATATAAATGGGAACGATGCCCAAACCATTGCGTTTGGTGGAGTTGCCAAACCAATAAATGATTCTGTTTGTCGGGTATCGATATTAAATTTTGCCAAACGTAAAGCAGAAAACACTACAATTACAAATGGTGTAAATACTTGAATTAATATTATAAGTGGGGCATCTAATAAAGCTTGATCTGGCATTAATTGATTCTTAATTAACACATGAGCAATAATTGCAGGTGCTAATCCAAAGCTAATCATATCGGCCAATGAATCAAGTTCCTTTCCCATATCGGAATATGCACCTAGTAAGCGTGCACTCAAACCATCTAAGAAATCGAAAATTGCTGCAATTATTATTAAAATACCGGCTAAAACAAGATTATTGTCTATAGCAAAAACAATGGCTAAACTCCCCGATAAAACATTAAATGATGTAATTGTATTTGGTACAAATGAAAAAAACTTTTTTGATGCCATTTTATTAATTTTATGGTTTAATAACTCAACACGATAAGTTTAATAATCTATTCTTATAATTATAGGCAAAAACTCACTGTGCTAAATTTCAATTAGCACAAATGTAGCGAATTATTCAAAATTTTGATGGTTACCTATATTTAATTGGTAAAAAAAACCTATGTTTTAATTAGCATTCCTTACTTTTACAATATAGCCTATTATGAAAAATATTCGCAACTACATATTTCTATGCTACTTACTCAACATTAGTTTTTTTGGGCACACTCAAACTGCACCAAAATATTCAAATGAATTTTTAGCCATTGGTGCTGGAGCTCGTGCATTTGCCATGGGAAATAGTAATGTAGCCTCGGTAAGCGATGAAACTGCAGTTTACTGGAACCCTGCTGCATTAACACAATTAAACTACCCTATAACCTTAGGCTTAATGCATGCCGAATATTTTGCCGGATTAGCCCAATACGATTTTGGTGTATTGGCTTTTAAACCCGATAAGCAATCGGCTTTTGCTATATCACTTATACGTTTTGGGGTAGATAACATTCCAAACACCACCGAACTTATTGATGAAAATGGACAATTACGCTATGATAGAATTACTTCGTTTTCGGTGGCCGATTATGCCGTTTCAATTTCATATGCTCGTGAACTTCCTATCAAAGGATTTACAGCTGGTGGAAACGTAAAAGTTATTCACCGAGTTGGAGGAGACTTTGCTGAAGCCTGGGGTTTTGGTATTGATTTATCTGCCTTGTATTCTAGCAACAACTTGAAGCTGGGGCTCATGGTTCGTGACATAACCACAACTTTTAATTCATGGACTTTTCATACCGACCAACTTGAAGACGTATTTCAATTAACTGGCAATAAGGTTCCTACTACAAGTACAGAAATTACTTTACCAAAAGCAATATTTGGCGGATCGTATTACCACAAAATTTATAAGAAATTTGGTGGTTTAGCCGAACTAAATCTGGATATTTCTACCGATGGGAAGCGTAATGTATTAATAAAAAGTGATCCATTCTCAGTTGATCCACACATTGGGATTGAACTTGACTACAATCAATTGGTATTTTTACGTGGTGGCATTAATAATATACAGAAAGAAGATAAAGGATATAAAGGTGATGAAAGTACAACTTTGGCACCCAACATTGGATTAGGCATTAAATACAAACGCCTTAAAATAGATTATGCACTTACCGATTTAGGTGATGTGTCGGCTGCCGGTTACTCTCATATTTTTAGTTTAAGTTATTCAATAAATCAAGTTAAACCCATTGAACCCAAAAAATAAACTCACATGAATTATATAATTAAAATATTATTTGCTTGTATAGTATTTGGGTACTCCAATAGCTTATTCTCTCAAAACTTAGGAAACGAATGGATAAATTTAGATCAGCAATATTACCGATTTAGTATAACTAAAGCAGGAATGCACCGCATTTATAAAAATGAGTTACAAGATGCTGGTGTTCCTATTGGTAATAATGATCCACAACAAATTCAACTTTATTTCAAAGGAAAAGAAATACCTTGTTATATAGAAGGAGAAAGCATTGGTGATGTTCAATTCATTGAGTTTTATGCTGAAAAAAACAATGGATGGTTCGATGCTCAAATGTATAATGCTGTTGCAAACCAAGTAAACCCACATTATAGTTTAATAAACGATACTGCTAGTGTATTTTTAACCTGGGGCAGCTCATTAATCAACCAAAGGTACCAAGCTCAAAATAATCAGAATTTTAATGGATTTAATCCTCTGCCCTATTGTTTTAATAATAAACTTACTCAATACACCAACTATTATCGTACGGGACAGACCCAACCCGCTGATTGCGAATACACTGCAGCTGAAGGATGGGTTGACAATGAATATATTGCAAAAGGTAAAACAGTGACTAAAACCATTGTAACGCCAAATATGTATGCATCAAACATTAATTCCGAAATTGAATGGGCCTTAATTACTTTCTCAAAAGGTGATCACCATCTACGAATTAATGGAGCCGGAATAAATATTGATACTAGCTTTTATGGTTTGGTTAATATAAAAAATACCTATACTACCTCAAGCTCTA
>Ga0316187_10000904_pt1 | contig 24606 bp, 27 predicted proteins | sample CroRivburrow1_MG_FD_204927 | JGI IMG/M metagenome (GOLD analysis project Ga0316187, IMG submission 204927) | Coastal sediment microbial communities from Maine, United States - Cross River worm burrow 1 | ecosystem: Environmental > Aquatic > Marine > Coastal > Sediment | place: USA: Maine...
ACCGCCGCCTGTGACTTTATCGTCACCGAATGCTGTTTCGTCGATTTCATATACCAGTGCATCTACACCACGGGTGAAATCATCAGTCGTGGAAACTTCCACATTGGTACCGGTAGAAGATTCGGCTGCAACGTGAGCAGCAACTTCCAGGAAGCCATAGCCTTCGGCCGGTATCAGCTTGTATGCAACCAGCAAGTGCTGGCCGCCTGCAATCAGATCCTCTTCTTTCAGATCTAGATTGGCGTAACGATTCGATTGATCCATTGAATATATCCTCCAGTTTTTTTGTGAGCAGCACCCTCAGAAACAGGTCCCTCTCCTATCGCGGTCAGACAGTATAATGTTGCCCAGCCACATTGGGAAGTCTATTTCGGGCTTCCATAAAGTAAAATCAAAGCTTATGATGCGTTATATAAATTTTACTTATGCGAGGCCTTTATGCACATCACCCTCAAACAATTAAAGATATTCGAGACTGTTGCCGAACAGCAAAGCTACACCGAAGCAGCCAAGCTATTGTACCTGACCCAGCCAGCGGTTTCCATGCAGGTTAAGCAACTCGAAGAGCAAACCGGCATGCCTCTGTTCGACCGTAGCGGCAAACAAATAAGCCTGACCGTTGCAGGCTCTGAACTTCTGCATCACGCCCATCTGGTTCATCAGCAAATCAGAGAAGCACAGGAGGCCATGGAGGAAATGCGTGGACTCAAGCGCGGACGCCTACATCTAACTATGGCATCCACAGCCAATTATTTCGCCCCCAGATTGCTTGCTACTTTTTGCGAACGTTATCCTGATGTGCAGGTCAGCCTGAAGGTTGCCAACCGCGATGGGTTATTACAGGCGCTGGAAGATAACACCACCGACCTGGTCATCATGGGTAAACCGCCAAGCGACATGGCGGTTGAAAGTGAAATGTTCATGGATAACCCGCTGGTGGTCATCGCCCCACCCGGCCATTCTCTGATCGGCAAGAAAAAGATTCCACTAAGTGCGCTTGCCGCGCATCCCTTTATTGTGCGTGAACGCGGTTCCGGCACACGCGCCTCGATTGAGCGTTTTTTGGCCAAACATGATATCGACCGCCCCGGGGGCATGGAAATGAACTCCTCGGAAGCTATCAAACAGGCCGTACAGGCTGACCTCGGTCTTGGGGTGGTTTCACTCGATACGGTGGAAATGGAACTGGCGCTGAATCGTCTCGTCGTTCTCGATGTTGAGGACTTCCCCATCATGCGGCACTGGCGACTGGTCTACCGGCGAGACAAACGCTTTTCAGCCATCGCCCAAGCCTTCCATGATTATATCGTGAACGAAGCCAATACCATTGTTCATCCGCAAGAGGCCTAATCTTCCGTAGGCAGGGCCGAACTCAAGGCAACCACGGCAGCCGGCAAGACCAGAAGGTTGATGCCGGGGATGACCATCAAGGCCATACCCAAGCCGCCAAAACCAAGCCAGAAAAATGGCCGGCCGCCCAAGGCCGCTTTACGGCGAGGATAATCCCAGCCACGCCGGGTAGCAGGCACATCAAGCAATTCGAAATTCAGAAAACGAATACCGGCATAACCCCAGATCAGCATGGCTGCCAGCTGCCCGACCAGCGGCAACCACAGCACAGCCAGCGCCAGCAGCCCCATCAGCAGAAGGCCTATGAGCGGTCGAACAGCATTGCTTAGACTGCTCATCATCGGTCGTAGCCAACCGCCATCGGGATCGGACAGAGCCGCCCCCGTATGCAGGGCTTCGGCTCGCACCGCCAGCGTCTCCAACCATGGGGCCACAGCGATGGAACCAAGCACAGTAAAACTGATAGCTCCGGTAAACAGCGCGAGCAGGATAGCCATGAACCAAACCATCCAGCTCAACACCTGCCAATACCAGGCATCTCCTTCCGGCAACCACAGCCCTGCGATATATTCAGCCAGGCCGTACACACCCGCAGTCACAGCCAGCATCAAGACAAAAAGAAACAAGGCGATGCGCCAGAGGACAGAACGGAGGGCTTGCTCGCTAAGCAGCTTATTAAACCCGGCAAGCAAACTCGTGAAACCCTTAATCACTGCTGCCTCCCATGCCGTCTCCCAAATTCAGGTCGCGAATAAGTTGTTGCGCAGCATTCATATCCGAATCGTCAACAAAGATACGTATGTCCATGATGTCAGGAAGCGGCATCAGGGCATGCATGCCGGCATTATCAACGCGACAGGCGATGCCGCGATCTTCCAGAGCATCCATCAATACCTGCAGACTGATGGTGTCGTTTAATTGAATCAGCATTTGCATACGGCAAACCTAACGTGGATATTGCAGCAAAACCATGCAGGCGGGATGCATCATGGTACAGGCCGTTACAACTGTGCCCTTGCCACAAACCCTCCACTGCGTTGAAATCACCGCATAGAAACTTTTCCCTGCATCAACAGCCAAGGAGCCTCACATGACCCCCGCCAACGAAATGCGCCCCTACAGCCGTAAAATTCTGATACGGATGATCTTCGCACTCATCCTTACCGCCATTCTGCTTTTGCTCAACTACGACCTCATCTCGGCTATCTATCTGAACAATCAACTGACTCAGGTCGGGCTGGTTATTAATCTTGGTATTTTCTCGCTATTTCTCGCAGGCATGGTCAAGATGGCTCTGGGCTTCACCTATTATGCGAGGGAGGAGCAGGCGCTGGTTTCATTTGTCGAACGACTCGATGATGAGGATGACAGCCCGGCCGACAACATTCGCTCTGACAGTATCATCGCCCGACGTTACACCACCATGAGCCGCCTGTTTCATCGTCATACCCCGATCAATCATGGCGCCATGGCCGCATCCCTGCTGGCCCGGGAAAGCACGCGCAGCGGTACACCACGTTTCATTAACAACATCCTGATCCTAGGGGGTGTTTTCGGCACCATCGTATCCCTGTCCATCGCTCTGGTAGGGGCCTCCGATATGCTGCAGAACGCCGTAAGCTCAAACGGTATGGGCATGGTGATCCATGGCATGTCCACAGCGCTGGCTACCACCATTACCGCCATCCTGTGCTACATGCTGCATGGCTATTTCTTCAATGCATTCGGTGATGTGCAAACCCACTTTCTTGGTAATATTGAGGAAGTAACAACCATCCGGCTGATGCCGATGTTTCAAATCGAGCAGAAAACCATCGACTACCGTATTGCCGAACTGCTTAAAGCCATGGCCGAAATGATTCGTCGCATCGACGATGGCCAAGGCGGTGTTCTGAGCATCACTGAACGTCTGGAGACCTTGCTGGACAGGCTTGAAAACGAGCACACTGATGTGAAGGAAGACCTGGGCCATATCCGACAGCTGCTTCACGACGGCTTCCGCCTGCCCGGAGAAGAGGCCTAGTGAGCCAGCAATTTACCGATCTTCGCCTTAATAACCGCAACGGCAGTAACGAGGAATCCTTCTGGCCCTCGTTTACCGACATCATGACCGTGGTGGTGATGATCTTCCTCATCGCCATGCTGGTGCTACTCATCAACAATATGGATCTGGTACAACGCCTGCAGGCTACGCTGGCCGCCGAGCGTGCTGCCAGCGAACAGGTGGAAACCACTTCATCGCTAAACCGCGACCTACAGACTCAGCTACAACGCAGCGAAGCAGAACTCGATATGCTACGCATGCAGTTGATGGATACGGGTGAGGAACGAGATCGTCTGGCCGGGCTGCTGACGCAATCACAAGCAGCACTCCTGCAATCGCAATCTGAACTGGCGCAGGAACTCGGCAACAAAGATATGCTTGCAACGCAGCTCGCCGAGGCAAATCAAAAACTGACACAGCTTGGTGATTCACATCGCCAGCAGGAGCAACGCATCCGTTTGCTTGAGCAGGAAGGACAGCAGTCTGCACAGAAGCTGGCCGCCATGCAGGGCGACTACAGCATGCTGAAGGTAAAGTACGACAAGCTGGTACGCCCGGCACGCACAGCCAAAGGAAAGTATGTCGTCAGCGTTCGCATCATGCGTCAGGGAGAAGAAATCAACCGCTTAATCAGGAGCCCTGAGCAGAAGCTGTTCCTTGCCGTCGAGGAGGAAGAGATGCATCGCATGCTGGATAAACTGCATGCTGAACATGCCGATGATATGTATGTGCGCATCATATTCCCTGACGATTCCGGCCTGTCCTATAGCGAAGCCTGGAAGATGACTGAATCGCTGCTTAGAAAATATGATTACTATTATCGGGACTCCCCGCTTGACAGCACCGGCAGCAAATGAACGATTGCGCGCCATGACAACAAGCAAGCAACACGCCCCCGGTACACCGACCAATATCAGCATTCCCGAGCAAACCCTGTCGGACATGCTGCACGCCATGACACCAGCCGGTGCCGATGACGCCGACCTGTATGTGCAGTACTCTGAAAGCGAGTCTCTGGCGCTGGAGGAAGGACGCGTCAAACACGTCTCTTCAAGCACAAGTCAGGGCGTCGGGGCGCGCGTCATCAAGGGCGAATCAGCCGGACATGCCTACACCGATCGACTGGAAGTATCCGCGCTCATGGATACAGCCAAGGCAGCGCGGGCGATTGCTGCAGAAACGACCTCACGTGCCCCGGTAGCTGTGCATGCAACAGAAAAACAGCATGCCCTATATCTGCCGGAGAATCCGGTAGCAGCAGCACCCATGCTTGAGCGCAAAGGCTTACTCGAGCGCCTAGACGTTTTTGCACGCCAACTTGATCCGCGCGTCAAACAGGTGTTTGCCAGCGTTTCATCTTCCTTCTCTGATATCCGCATCGTTCGAATGGATGGTGCAGAACTGCATGATGTTCGCCCACTGGTTCGTCTCAATATCTCGGTAGTGGTCGAACAGGACGGGCGACGCGAAACCGGCTCGGCCGGTGGTGGCGGACGTTTTGGCCTGGAGCGCATGCTTGTCGGAGAGGAGCCGGAACGACTGGCCCGCGAGGCGGTACGCCTTGCTCTACTCAATCTGGATGCGATATCTGCACCTGCCGGTCCTATGCCGGTGGTACTCGGCCCCGGCTGGCCGGGCATTCTTTTGCATGAAGCGATCGGCCATGGTCTGGAAGGCGATTTCAACCGCAAGGGAACAAGCGCTTTTTCCGGCCGCATTGGCGAACAGGTTGCCGCATCTGGTGTCACGGTCGTCGATGACGGCACCATTAGCGAACGGCGAGGCTCGCTGAACGTCGATGACGAAGGAACCAGCACACAACGAACCGTACTGATTGAAAACGGTATCCTCACCGGCTATCTGCAGGATCGGCAGAATGCCCGACTGATGGGAATGCAGCCCACCGGCAACGGCAGGCGCGAATCCTATGCCCATCCGGTACTGCCGCGTATGACCAACACATTCATGCTGGCTGGCGATGACGCACCGGATGACATTCTGGCCTCGCTGGATCGTGGTATTTACGCAGTCAATTTCGGAGGCGGACAGGTGGATATCACCTCCGGCAAGTTCGTGTTCACAACTTCAGAGGCTTATCTGGTGGAAAACGGTAAAATTGTAGCCCCCGTAAAGGGAGCAACACTGATCGGTGATGGGCCGAGCGTGCTGACCCGGGTTTCGATGATCGGCAACGATCTTGAGCTTGATCCGGGTGTGGGCACCTGTGGCAAAGACGGACAAAGCGTGCCGGTTGGCGTGGGACTCCCTACCCTGCGCATCGATGAACTGGTCATCGGAGGCTCCGAGACATGAAGGATTTACAGGAACTCTCCGCACAACTTGTTGAACTAGCTGGCAAAGCTGGAGCGCATAGCGTCGATGCACTGAGCGTTGCAGATAGCAGTGATTCAATCCGGGTGCGCCACGGCAAGGTTGAATCGGTTGAGCACGAGGATTCGCGCGGCATCGGCCTGCGCGCCTTTGTTGAGAAACAGGGGGAGAACGGAACACAACTCGCCTTTGCCAGTGCTTCCAGTTCTGATATTTCAACGGATGGATTAACCCGACTGGTCGATCAAGTGATTGCCATGGCACAGATTTCCGAGGCTGATCCGGATGCAGTGCCGCCGCTTGGTGCGGATCACCCGGATGCACAGCAACTGACCAACTGGCAACAGAAGCACGCATGTTCAGAACCGGCATGGCACAGAGATGATGCCATGCAAGCCGCACTAGCCTGTGAAGCGGCAGCTCTGGATTTTTCAGATAAAATCAGCAACAGCGAAGGAGCGGAATCAGGCTACGGCAGGATGCGGGTAGCTTATGCCTCAAGCGATGGCTTTGCCGCCAGTTACGAAAAAACATCAGCCGCATTAAGCGCCTCAGTGATAGCCGGAAAAGATGATGGCATGCAGCGCGATTATGCCTGGGATCGCCAACTCACTGGCAAGGCATTGCGCCAGCCTGAGGATATCGGCCACGAAGCCGCCCGGCGTACAGTCAGTCGACTGGGTGCTTCCGGCATCGCCAGCGGTGCCATGCCGGTCATCTTCGAGCCCCGTGTTGCCACTTCTATCATCGGACACCTGACATCGGCAGCAAATGGTCGAGCCGTCTTGCAGCAGCGCTCTTTTCTTGGCGAGTCTGTGGGTCAGGCCATCTTCCCTGAATTCATCAGCATTACCGATGACCCGGATCATCCCCAGGGGCTGGGCAACCGACTCTTTGACGGCGAAGGCAGCCAATGCCGTCGTTTGCAGCTGATTGACAATGGCAGACTCACCGCCTTATTAACCGATCGCTACGCTGCCGGACGCTTGAAGACCGTCCCCGGGGGCCATGCCCGACGGGGTCTGACCGGCGATATGGGGATTGGCGCTTCCAATCTGGTCATGCAAGCTGGAAACCTGACGCAGAGGGACATCCTGCTTGAGATCGGCAACGGCCTTCTGATATGCGAACTCATAGGCTTTGGCGTAAACGGCGTAACAGGCGATTATTCACGCGGAGCTTCGGGCTTTTTGATCGAAAACGGCTCCATAAGCCGGCCCATTCAGGAAATCACCATCGCCGGCAACCTTAAAGAAATGTTCAGCAGTATTCGCCACGTCGGAAGTGATGTGACATGGTTCGGTTCAACAGCCGTGCCGAGTATCGCCATCGACGGCATGACCGTGGCAGGACAGGCATGAAGCCTGTGTGCAAGGGCAGAAAAGACATAAAAAGGGAAGAGAGATGACATACGATGTGTACGGCGTGGGCAACGCCATTATGGATCTTCAGGTACAGTGCGATGACGCGATACTGGACGCTATCGGAGTGGAAAAGGGCATTATGACCCTGACAGAAGAGGCTCAGCAACAGCATGTGCTGGGACGTCTGTCCGAACATCCGGTCAATCAGTGTTCCGGTGGGTCGGCAGCCAATACCATTGTGGGTCTGGCAGATTTCGGTGGCCAGGCGGCCTATGCCTGCAAGGTCGGAAACGACGCCTTCGGAACCCAATACCTTAATGAAATGAAAAAGCTCGGTATCGCCATCGAAGTGGCTCCCAGCAGCGGTCAGACAGGTACCTGTGTGGTGCTGATCACGCCAGATGCACAACGCACCATGCTCACGAACCTGGGTGTTTCATCAACCCTCGGGCCGGACGATATCAGTGCCGCTGAAATCGCCAAGGCGAAGTATGTGTATATCGAGGGTTATCTCTTCACCGGTGAATCAACCAAGGCCGCCGCTCTGAAGGCGATCAAGTTAGCCAAGCAACAGGGCGTGAAAGTCGCCTTGACAGTTTCCGACCCCTTTCTGATCGATTTGTTCCGCGACCAGTTCATCGAGCTGATCGAGGGGCCTGTTGATCTGTTGTTTTGCAACGAGCAGGAAGCACGCGCCCTGACCGGTTTCGATGACCCGGTTGACTGCGCACAGGCCATCCACAAACATGCCGAGAATGTCGCTCTAACTCTGGGCAAGAACGGCTCCATCCTGATGCATGAGGGTGAAGTCATTGCAGTGGAAAGCATGCCGGTGACGGCGGTGGATACGACAGGTGCCGGCGATATGTATGCAGCCGGCGTACTCTACGGCATCACCAACGGGCTTTCCTGGCAGCAGGCTGGCCATCTCGGTAGCCACGCCGCAGCGCAGATCGTTTCTCGTTTGGGAGCCCGTCTGCCGAAAAGTTACACAAAAGAAGAAATTCAAATTCTACTCGACTAGGATACTGCCATGCCATCTATCAATGACATGCTCGCCGCCAACAAAAAATGGGCCGCCGAAGTTAAGGAAAGGGATCCGACCTATTTTGAACGCGCTGCGGCCATTCAAAAACCGGAGCTGCTATGGATAGGCTGTTCTGATTCGCGCGTCGGTCCCGATCAGCTTATCAACCTGCCAACAGGCTCAATATTTGTGCATCGCAATATCGGCAATATGTTTGCCACCAATGACCTGAACTGCCTTGCCGTGCTCGAATATGCGATTGATGTATTGCAAGTCCCGAATATTGTCGTCTGCGGCCACTTCGGCTGCGGAGGCGTAGAAGCAGCCCTGACCCATAGCGGCGTTCAGCCGATTGACCTTTGGATTGACCAGATTCGTTTCGTGCATCAGCGCCATGCCAAGGAACTCAATGCACTTGATGCCCCGGCTAGATCGAAACGCCTTACCGAACTCAACGTGGAAGCGCAGGTGCACAATATCTGCCGTAATACGATTGTGCGTGAGGCATGGAAACGTGGCCAAAAGGTGAGCGTTATCGGTCTGATTTACGACATTCATGATGGTCGCTTAAGACAACTCGGTGTGGAATTCCACTCCATGGCAGAATGGGAAGCATGCTATGGTCAGGGGAAATCCTGAGGCCCTGCCAAGCCTGCGGCTTAAACCTTCGAATTCATCTCACTGAAAATTAAGTTTTAACATCCGTCCGCCGGTCTGTTCGGCAATGGTTTTGTAGGCAAATATCGTACTGGAATCATTGATGCCCAGCGGCAGAGTAAATACCGGTGCCGGAATATCATGGTAATACACCGTATCGGACGGCGGCTCATCGCCAATCAGCATATAGGCACTGGGGATCGGAGCATCCTGGGCAATCTTGCGAAAAGCATGGCCGACGGTCTCGTCGGCGCCAATAAACGGTGCACTCTGCATCAGATTGTCGAACATAGCCCCCATCGAGCCATTAAAGGTTCCGGTCTTCCGATCGGCATACCAACTGACCCCAGATAGGTGTTTTCCAGAACGGATTGCAATCACGCGCAGTACCGGAATCAGGAAGGTGGTCACCCCGTGCATGGAACCGGTCGCATCAACCACCAGATGTAGATCATTGCCGGGTAGATTCTTCAAGCCTTCGATAAACATATCAAAATCTCGCTTTCCCTTGCCCTTGGATAAGCCGGCACTGTCCAGCACCTTGTCCATCTGCTCCTTCACATCCTTTCCGGCCAGCTCGTTCATCTCTTCCTGCAACTGTCGGTTGCGCTGCTCCAGCTTCTCCATTTTTGCTTGCATCTGCTCCGCATCCCGGACGTTTTGTGCGGAATTTCCGCTGCCCTGTAGTTGCGCATTAATCAGAATAAGTGCAAAAAGGAAGATGAATGCTGCCAACATAAGCAGGGCCATGTCGGAGAAAATCTCATAGAAGTTATCGGGCGATGTGGCGCGACGTTTGCGCATATTCAGAAACCCCGACTAATCCCGGAAGCGGGCAAACAGGCGATTCAACAAGCCTGGTCGCACACTCAAGGCATAGCGGGCATGGCCGACAGCCAGTTTGCGCAAAGGATCATCCTCGGCAAGCTCGTCCAATTCCTTATGCATGGTCGTCGCCTCTTCGCGCAACTCCTTCATATGCTTGCGGCTGGCCTGCATGGACAGGTTAAGCAAGTCCACACGTTGCTGCAGATTTGCCACACTGGCATCCATGGCGCGCATATCACGGTCATCGCTGGGCTCGAGATCGGCTGATGCATACACCAGATAGGTACGCACCATCAAATCCTGCAACCCGTTCACCGAAGCATCGGTGATCCACGAGAATACTCGCAATAGAACACCGCCCAGCACCGAACCCATCAGGGTGGTATAAAAAGCCACGCCCATGCCGTTCATCGCTGTACGCAGGCCATCAACCAATAAATTCTGATCAATCCCCAAGGCACCCAGCGCCCCGTGCAAACCATTCATGGTGATAGTCATACCGAGCACCGTGCCAATCAGGCCAAGGGTGATCATCAGATTACCCAACAGGCCGACAAACTGGCTTGTGCGATGCTGAGCCGAAAATTCCACATCAATCAGCGCCTCGATATCGATTCGGCCGTTACGCTCAGCAATCAGCCGCAATGCATCAGTAAAACGATCAACAATATGGCGACCACCGCGCATGGTGACACCGGCAATCCCCTTCTTTTGCACCATCGCCTCGATCTTGTAGGCACGGAACCATTCAGCAGTCAGGCGCATGGCCTGAATGAAACTAACGGCCACACCAAGCACAAACATACCGAGGATAATCCAGGTGATGCGTGTGGAATCATTCTGCACAAAACCAATCACGTTGGCCTTGCTGTACAGCATTGCGAATACGGTCAGGGCAGAGACACACCAGCCCATCCAAAGCGCGAAGGTTCTGAGCGCCCGCTGATCGGCGGCCCGCTGCATCGTATTTTTACTTGGCATTCAGATTTCTCCCTTAGTTTCAATCAAGGATGGCTGCAATTCACCCGGCGCGCTCTGACCGAGCATGTTCAGCATCGTCGCCGCAATATGCGACAGCCCGGGGGTGGTCTGCACATCATCACCATCCGCTGGCTGGCGCAAGGCATAGCTACCATCAAAATTGGCATCAAAAAGAGTACAAGGCACCGGATTAAGCGAATGCCGGGTCGACGGCTCATCGCCTCCGCCTCCATTGCTCACGCGCATCTCTTCGGCATTGCCATGATCGGCAGTAATCAGTGCGCAGCCGCCAGCTGCCTGCAAAGCGTCAACAATACGGCCAACAGCAGCGTCCACAGCTTCTATTGCCGCTACTGCAGGCCCCATATGACCGCAATGGCCTACCATGTCGGCATTGGCGAAATTAATCAGCCCAAATCCGTAAGCGCCACTGTCAATCAGTTGCACGGCCTTGTCAGCGATTTCGGCTGCCTTCATGCCTGGGGCATCGGCAAATGTCACATTCTTATCGGAAGGAATCAGAATATAGTCTTCCAGGCTCTCATCCAGCGGTTCACGGTAGCCGCCATTAAAGAAAAAAGTGACATGTGGATATTTCTGCGTTTCGGTCAAGCGAAACTGCCTGATTCCAAGCTCGACCAAGCGCCTGCCCAGAGGGTTCCCCACCTTGGTGGGTCCCATCAGTTGCAGCAAAGGAAGATTGCGATCCTCGTCATACACCATCATGCCCGCATACAACACATCCGGTCCCCGACCATCTGCACCACCGCGCTCAAATCCGTCGAACGCATCCAGCTCAAAAGCCTCGGTGATTTCAATGGCGCGATCACCTCGGAAATTCATCATCACAACGGCATCACCGTCATTCACCGTCCCCACAGGATTATCTGCCTCATCCACAATGACGAAGCCGGGCAAGTCCTGATCCACGATGCCGGGGGTTTGAGCCCGGAAGTGATCAAGTGCGGCCTGCATCGAAGGAAAACGATTATCCCCCTGCCCCTGCACCATCAGCTTCCAGCCAGCCTCAACCTTCGACCAGTCATAATCACGGTCCATGACAACACGCTCGCGTCCACCACCGGAGGCAAAGGCATAGTCAAAACCTTCATGAGTATTGATATAGACAAAAATCTCTTCAAGTTGTGCAATGTATTTCTGTGCGCTTTGAATGCCGACATCACGGCCATCAAGCAGGCCATGCACACGCAGATCCTTCACACCGGATTCGAAGGCATGATCGATCACCGCACGGAAATGCAGGATATGGGAATGGATATTGCCGTCGGAAAGCAGGCCGAGCAGGTGCAGGCAACCACCAGCCAGTCCGCGCTGTATAACCTGTTTCAGTGCATCTGATTCAAAGAATGTGCCATCATCTATGGCCTTGTTGATACGCGTCGGCCCCTGATCGAGAATCACGCCTGCACCCATAGTCAAATGGCCGACCTCTGAACCGCCAAGGTCCTTGTCCGATGACAGACCGACATAAGGGCCGTGGGTCACCAGTTGCGTGCCGGCATATTCCTGTCGGAGACGATCAAAAACCGGAGTGTTTGCTTTGGCAATGGCGTCCTCACCACCGCCTGAGCCAATGCCCCATCCGTCCATAATAATTAGAAGCGCCGGAGAACGTCCGGCGAAATGTTGTTCGATGGGCTGTCTGGACATGCACACTCCGCTCATAATACCTTAAAAATCGTCGGGACTATATCACGCCTGCTTTGCATTCAGGACAAAAAAAAGCCCGGACAGTTTCCTGCCGGGCTGAATTCTGATCTGACGTTACTCAGCCGTGTGTACGGCCCTTCATGCACATGTTGGACAGAATCACAGGTAGTACCAGTCCAAGCACTGCAAACATAAGGAACGCAGGAATAAAGGTCTCTAAATGCATTTTTTCAGCCTCCCATAAAATAGCTGCGGCCCAAGCTATCGCTCCAATCGATGCGATGCAAGAAGTGATAACAACAACATAAGGCTCGCCGAATCGGGCTTTTACCCCCCCTGCGGTGCAAACACAAATGGGTCGGAGAAAATATCCTGCATTGAGGCTCCAGCAAGAAAGCTCTTCTGGCGCAGCGCATTGACGATGCCTGGGTCACCGCACAGGAAAACCCGGTAACCACTGAGAGAACCGAGGGCCTGCCCCGGAATATCGGCAATATTGCCTTGTCGCCCTCCTTCGAGGGCATCGCCATGCAGTACACAGGGGATATAGAAAACATTGCTATGCTCAGCGGCCAATTCGCGCAAGCCCTGCCCCAGATACAGGCCGGGGGTGGCTAGACTGCCATGAAAAAGATGAATCGGGCCACTATGCCCACAACTCAGTACATCGCGCAGAATCCCGTATAGAGGCGCAAGCCCTGTGCCTGTTCCAGCAAGCAGCAAGGGCTGCTCCGGCCTGCCCGGAACATAGAAGCAATCTCCTGCGGGCCCAAAAAAGACTGCCTCATCGTCAACAGCCAAAGCATCAAATACCCAGTTGCTCATTTTTCCATCCGGCACACGTTTGACATGCAATTCCAGAAAATCATCGCCCGGAATACTGGCCAGTGAATAGCTGCGCGTTAGCTCATCAGATGGTCTTTGCAGGTTGATGAACTGCCCTGCTCTGTAGGAAAACCCGCTTGGGCATTCCAAACGCAGGCGAATAATGCTGTCGTTGAGTTGCTCTTTCTCCATTACCTTGACGGTATAACGCGGCGACACCGAAGAAAGACCGATAGTCATATCCTCAACCGGTCGGCACATGCAGGCGAGAAAGAAATTCTGCTGGATCAATGTTTCCTTCAGGCCAGCCTGCGATACGGCAGGTGGCGTTCCTTTAAATGCGCGGATCATGCAACTCTGGCAAGCACCGCTCTGGCAGGAGGATGGAATCAAAACGCCATGTCTTGTCATGCACTCAAGAACAGTCTCATCTTCAGAACAGAAAAAATTCTGGCCTTCAAAATTGATCGTGGGCATGGCAACTCCTGCTTAAATCTTTTACCGATATTAATAAGATGTGTTCGTAAGAGAAAGGACGCGCAAGAGAAAGGGCCCATGAAGGGCCCTCCCATTGCATACAGTCAAGCCTGGCAATCAGCGGTCGAGCACATCGTCACGCGTGCTCTCAGCCACTCCGATAATCGTCTGAATCAAGTTTTCGGGGACGCTCAACTCGGCCAGCGTTGCACGCAGGTGCATCAGGATGTGATCAAAATGGGAATCATTCAGCCCCATTTTAACCAGATGCTTGTGGCCCTCACGCATGTCCTTGCCGGTGTAGTTGTGAGGCCCTCCCGTAACCATGGTCAGAAAAGCTTTTTGTTTGACCGCCTGTTTGGTCATATCCACGCCCTGGAAAAAGGGCAGCACATAGGCATCAGCCAATACGCGGCGATAGAATATATCTACAGCAGCATCCATGGCAGGCGCACCACCAATCTGCTCGTAGACGCTGGCCTGACTCTCGTCAGCCGGAGCAGCATCGGCACCGGTTTCTTCGGGCGTGAGACGGCCGGCCATGGATATATTGGTAAGAATCACCGGGAGGATAAGGCCCAACACGGCGAACATGAGAAATGCGGGGATAAATGTTTCCAGATGCATATCAGCGATCCAACACGTCTTCGCGGGTGCTTTCGGCAACACTAATGACGGTATCAATCAGTTCCTGTGCAACGCCCAACTCGGCCAGTGTGGAACGTAGATGGCAAAGAATATGATCGAAATGCGCATCATTCAGACCCATCTTGACCAAATGCCTGTGACCCTCACGCATGTCTTTACCGGTATATGTGTTCGGCCCGCCTGTAACCATAGTCAGAAAGCCCTTTTGCTTGGCTGACTGCTTTGTCATATCCACACCTTCAAAGAAACGATTCACATAATGATCGCCCAGAACTTTGCGATAAAAGACATCTACAGCTGCATTGATTGCAGCCTCACCACCAAGTTGCTCATAAACCGTACTCATCAATTCCTCCTTGAGATTGTGTTTTGCGCATACAACTTATTTGCATGTAATCAAAGCATAACGAGGCTGGACAAAAGATGTCAATAAAATCTATCATTAAGCTATGCAGCTAACCCAATACACAGATTTTTCCTTGCGCGTGCTCATTTATTTGGGCACCCATCAGGATCGCCGGGTTACGATCACTGAGATTTCAAATGCATATGATATTTCGCGCAATCATCTGGTGAAGGTTGTGCATCAGCTTTCGCACAATGGCTGGATTACCACCATTCGCGGCAAGAATGGTGGCATGCATCTGGCCTTTCTCCCTGAACAAATCAATATTGGTACCATCATTCGTCAAACTGAACCGCATATGAATCTTGTGGAGTGTTTCGATAAAACCAACGACAGTTGTGCCATCAGCTTATCCTGCAGCCTAAAGCGAACGCTCTATCAGGCACGAAAAGCATTCCTGGAAGTCCTTGATCAACATACGCTTGCCGACTCTCTCGGCCCAAAGTCAGCTGAAATTATTAGCATCTTTGAAGACAAGGCCAAAAAACCTGCTGCCTAGGCATTCCGTTTCAATTCTTTCCAACCCTTTACCTATCCTCTGCTATACCAAGCCCGACTTCTCTGGAATTCTTTAGATAAACGAAAGAAGCCTCCTTTCAATGGTGCAAGGAGGCTTCTTTTATCTCAGAGAAGCGACACTGGGTCGCGGTCAGATTATTTGAAATTCACACCACGAAGAATCTCTCTCTCGCAGCACAAGGTGCGAATATGACCGACCATCTGGTTGATCTCTTCTTCAGTCAGCACATCACCCCAACCCGGCATTTTGATCGATTTATTCACTGCCGGACCGCCAAACTTGATGGCCTTGTATATCTCGGTATTGGTGCGGGTCATCATGTACTTATTATCGCTGTGATCACGTGGACGCACGTTCATCGCCGGCACATTCACACCATCACCCTTGCCATGCATGCCATGGCATTGCATGCAATAGCTCTTGTAGTTCATAAACGCCACCTCCGCATAGGCGGCCGGCGTCGCAATAAACATCAATGTGGCAAACACAAAGAGTATTTTAATTGGCTGCATTGAAATCCTCCTTGGAGAGCGTGATCAGATAATTGACTATTTTTTGCAGATCAGCCGGTTTCACATTGCCATTGGGCATCCATATTTTAGGATCCCAGTTTTTCGGGCGCGTGATATAACTGAGCATAAATTCCGGCTGCAATCGGCGCCCAGCGGTGTAAACCTCTGCTCCCGTATAGCCACCGAAACCCGGCTCAACCTGATGACAAGACAGGCAACCGTACACCTTATCGAACAGCACCTCGCCCTTATCAAGCCCCACCTTCATGCTGGTATCCAGATTCATTCCCGACACATACTTATCGTACGGCTTAAGCTTCATCAAGGCGTCTGCAACAGCCGTAGCTTCAGCCGGCTTCAGAGCAAGATGCCTGAGCGGTTTGAGTACAGATCCCCAAAGAATGTCGTAATTCTTACCTTCCACTTCCTTCTTTTGTGTCGGGGATGAGTTGATTGTGCGCAGATAATTAACCCCGGCCGGGCGAACACGCACCGGCTTTTGCATCCATTCTACCAACCATTCGCGGCGGAATTTATTGCCCGCATAGAACAGGTCCGGTGCATCACGCTCCCACAATTTGCGTATCGTTTGTGGGGCTGGGCCTGTCAGGTCATGACATTTGGCACAACGCTGTTTCAAAATTCCGGCCCCATCCTCTCCCGCGCTGGACAGCGCAGGAGAAGAAAATACGACCAGAAGGGCTAAGATGAGAACCCGTTTCATGTTTTACTCCTTATTAATTACTGCGGCTACCGCGCTTCTGCTTGGCTGGCTTGGTACCGCGGAGTCTAGGCTGCTCGAACAAGCCATAACCCTTCTTCATAGACTCGGTGTAGAAGAAATCAGGATCGTAGTCCTTATCCTTCCAGAAATACCAATCATCCATCGGCGTACCTTCATATTCCTGCACGGTAATCGGACCACCCGGGAATTTACCGCGTGCGGTTACATGCTTGTCGACATGATCATGGAAGATGAATCGGCCTGTTTTGTGATTGGCTGTATAGATAGCGTCATAGCGCTCACCCGGACCGAACATAATGGTTTCTGACATATACGGGGAAGCCAAAGGCAGGCCGTCTTTATGCGTGACCAACCAGTCGTGTCCGTGGATATGCAGGGAATGGATAGCACCACCGGCACCAAACAGACGGACGCGAACCACATCGCCAGTCTTAGGACGAATCGGCTGCGTGTAAGGGAAGGACTTGCCATTCACGCTGAAATAATCCTCAACATCGTAAGGTGTGGAACCGACGCCATATTTATCGGCATTGGCTGACTCCCAGGTGGAGAACATCATCAGCACTTCTTTGGTAACCGTCTTTTCAATAGCAGTCGGGTTGGCAGGATCAACAATCAACGGACCCCACATGCCGCGAATGCCCACATGCTCATTCACATTCACATGGCAGTGATACCACAGTGTTCCGGGACGATCCGCTTTCATCTTATAAGTAAAGGTTTCACCCGGCTTAATGCCCGGTTGGGTGACATCAGGCACGCCGTCCATACGCCACGTGTTAAGCTGGTGAAACCCATGCCAGTGAACCGTATGCGCCAAAGAGGTGTTGTTTTTGACATGAATAACAAGATCGTCGCCTTGTTTTGCATGAATAAGGGGGCCTGGAACCTGGCCATTAAAGGCAAACACCTTGTAATTAAGGTCCGGCGCAACGGCAGCCGTCACTTCATCAATGCTCATATTCATTTCAAGCGTTTGGGCCTGAACCGGCGTTGCCGCCATCAGCCATACACAAACTGCAAATAAAGGTATAAATAATACTCGACTCATTCTCATATACTGCCTCCCTGGTTAATGCCCCGAGCCATAGCATAGCTCAGTTGACATAGTTAGATGCATCTTAGCTATATCTTTTGGATTTGTTAAGCCTTTGTTAAAAGGCAATGAAGTTCCGTGACAAAGTCACATGCAAACAAATTGAATCAGTGCCAGATTCTAAAAGCTGGAGGGGCTTTCACCCCTCCAGATCAGAAACAATCATTTAACGCGGCAGGATATTATCGCCTTTACCAGCATCGGCTGGAGCATCGGGGCTGTTAATCAACACCGTGATGGCACCACGCAGGGCGGCACTCATGGTGTGATCCACAATCGCATTCGCCGTAGTTTTACCAGCTGGAGAGACAATATCCATGGCGGAAGCTGATGCTACTGGCAGGCCGTAGGTCTGCATATCATACAGCACATTCTTCGGGCTACCATTTGGATAAACACGGTCCCAGATGCCGGCAATCGGATGGGCAGCGACCGGCATATTGATGTTGGCATTCACATAAAAGATGCGAACGCGCTCACCCGGCTTGGCATGCAACATGGTGCCGGATGCCTTGGGATCATGTACGGGATCATAGTTGAACGGCTTGCCGTTAATCAAAGCATTGGTCCAGCCTTTGTTTTCCAGAAGATCTGGCACTGAGGTGCCGGCAGGAAAGAGCTGGGACTGAATTAACACATATTCACGGTCAGGCTTGGGGAAGACCTTGGTGTATTTCTTCGGGTCAACAATAATTACGCCATACATACCACGGGCGATGTGCTCAACCATTGCGCTGGCACCACAGTGATACATGTAAATACCTGCCCGGCGGGCCTCAAATTTAAAGTGCTTGCTGTTACCCGGCTTGACCGGTGCAAATTCTTCCAAGACATGTACTTCGGCAGCGTGAAAATCCATCGAATGTGAATTCTTGTTGGCTTTCGGGTTAACCAGTGTGAAATCTACTGTGTCGCCTTCAGTTACACGTACAACCTTACCCGGAATGGTGCCATCAAAGGTCCATGCTGGATACTTGTCACCATTGTTGTTGATCACCACTTCGTTTTCCATCGCAGTCATGGTCACTTTGACGGTTTTGGCGAGCGCTGCCGGGATGGTCACCCCTGCAATCATGGCAATGGCTGCACATGAAAACACTCCTATTTTTAATAATTTCATAATTCCTCCTCGCTATTTAATATCGTGTTCTTCGACACGATCGTTCATCCTCCGTATTTGCATTTACACAAATCCCGCAGGTATATGACAAGATCATTGATCTCATCATCCGTGAGGATGTCACCCCAGGGTGGCATCAACACAGATTTACTGATGGCAAAGCCGCCTTCTTTAATCACCTTGAAAAGCTCGGCATCATTTCGCGTACCCATTGCCTTTACATCGGTGTGGTCACGCGGCTGCACACTCATATCACGAATATTCAAACCCATGCCCGTGCCTTGCAGGCCATGGCATTGAATGCAGTAGGTTTTGTAATTGTCTTTGGCTAACTCTTTTGCCCCGGCAGCCAACGGCAAACTCAACAGGGCAATAAGAAGAAAGAAAGAAACGATGCTATTCGGCTTCATCCCAGTCCTCCTTTGAAAGTTCGATCATATAGTTAACCATCTTCTGTATACTCACATCCGGAACATGCTTGTTCGGCATCCATGTTTTTGGGTCCCATGCCTGCGGATTACGGATATAACTCAACATGAATTCAGGCTTTAGACGCGCTCCAGCCGTATACACCTCGGGTCCTGACAGGCCGCCAAAACCCGGCTCAATCTGGTGACAGGCCATACAACCGAAAAACTTATCGAACATCATTTCACCGAGTGGTCCAGGTGCCATAGACGGATCATGTTTCTCGGCCTTAAGCAAAGCGCTGTTTTCCTTCATTTCAGCCAAGGCATCAGCAACGGCCTTTGCATCTGCAGCATTCAGCTTCATGTGTTCGCTCAGTGTGGATGCATCCACCATATCCCGCTTTTCTCCGGGCTTGATATGGCTTATATAAAACATGCCGGCCGGCCGGATACGCTTCGGATTCTGCAACCATGCCTCAACCCATGCCTGACGGTACTTGTTCCCCGCGTAGAACAAATCCGGCCCCTTGCGTTGCCATAATGCAGCAAGCGTCGTCGGCGCCGGTCCCTTCATGTCATGGCAGGAAGCACAACGTTCGCTCAAAATGCCAACCCCATCTCCGGCAACGGCATGCGCGGAAAGTGACGCGCAACCAATCGCGAAGGTGCAAAGAGCTATATAGAAAATTCGATAATTCATTTCACCTCCAACCTGCATGCCGCCAGGCTCTGCCAACCAAAAACATACCCTTCCTGAAGACACGGCCGTCCCCATCGATTTAGAACGTGCATTTCTAATGCACCTTTAGGCCTGCGTCAAGATGTCGCACCCCTCTGATAATCATTGCCCACAAACAAGCTGGCGATACAATCTGCAATTCTTGAAAATAAAACCGTTCGAAAAGGTGTATGCCGCATGCTTTCCAAAATTGGGGAATTCTTCCAACCACGTTATCTGGGATTGATCGGGCTGTGCCTGCTGGCCTGGGCCTATCTATCCATGTTCAGATACGACAATTACGGCATCGAGGAAAGTGCGGCGCTTGCCATCCTCCTGAACTGGTCCATCGTGCACCAGATTGCCAGCCCGGTGGCCTTTTTCGGGGTTCCGGATCTCCGTGCTATATTGTTTATTCCTCTTGATATGTACTGGGCGGGTAGCCTGATCGCAGTCAAGGTATTCACCATGTACATTCTGTTCGGAACGGCCCTGATCATGTACCGCTGGAGCGAAGAAGTTCACGGGGGTGAGTCCTCCATGATGGCCACGGCCTTGCTTCTAATTGCTCCAATCAGCCTGATGCAAACAGATGCCATTGGCAGCGGCATTTATCTGCTGTTCTGTTTTGTCGTCATCGGCTGGCTGAATCAAATGGTGCGAGACAGTGACAAGGCATTACCCAGCTGGTTTTTTCTACAGCTTATGATGGCAGCCCTTGCCTTGAGCATGCACCCTATGGGCTTGGCCGTTCCACTGGCCCTGGGTATCCATTGGTTGCGCAATTCGAGCGACGCCGGAAAGACCAGACGCATGCTTTTAAGCATTTCCTTTGTGACAGCTTTCATGCTGTTTATCCGCTGGGGCTGGTACGGTATGGATGATGCCGTGAGCAATCCGTTGAGTATTCTGGGAGACAGTATTCTTGGTTCTCCCCTGCTGCATGATGCCGGCACCGGCTTCGGCATGTTAATCGCCGCATGTTTGCTGATAGTCATCGGCGTTCAGGCATATCGCCGGGTGAATGACCCCGTTTCCATCATGCTGGCAAGTGCGACTCTGATCGGCGCCCTACACGCGGATCATGTTTGGGTATTTATCGCCTGGGCCACTACCCTCTACCTTGGCCTACCACTGCTTATCGAGTTGAATCAGCGTATCGGCAGTCGTAGCCTAATGGGGCAGCGTGGTGTCCTTCTTCTGCTGGTCATCGGCATCGCCACGATCTCCATGCTAAATACGCGTCAGATGGAGCAGGTCGCCAAACTGCACATGAAAGGCCCTGTTGATACACTTATCTCTGTGCTGGAGCTTGAGGCAGCCGATACAGATAAACCCTTTGTCGTTGCCAGCCAATGGCCGGCACGCACCCTCTTGGTCTGCCGACGTGATGTCCTACCTTTACCACCCGCTAAAGAAGACTCTGCGGCCTTTCGCAGGCAAACAGACGGGCTGACACATATCGCTTTCAATCCTCAGCTTGAGGGGGCACGACAACTAACTAGAAATGTGGCATCCATGAGCGACACATTTGAAACCATCGCCGTACTTCAGGCCGGGGCTGTACTGAAAGCCAAGAAACAAGAATCGAAATAATACCCTGGCTCTCTCTATAAAATGGGCCCGATGCGCCCTGTTTAGGAATGACGAGACGATAAACCGCCCGGCATCAGGCTGTTGGCGCTGCTGAAGAGAATGCAGAGCCAGCCTTAACGCACATGCGATCGCAGGTCGCTGGCCCTTTGCATCATGGATGCAGCAACTTCTTTTGTGTGCTCGGAAGAAGTTGAGGCTTCGCCTGACAATGACGTCATATCGGTTACAACCGACTCCATGCCTTGCATGCAGGAATTGGCCCGCTGAGCATTCACAGAAATCTCACGCGTGGCCTCGGCCTGTTCGTCCAGCGCTGCCGCCACCTGTTGACTAGAGTCATTCATCTTGGTGATGATCTCGGTGATACTTAAAATGGCTCGGGCAGCATTTTCACTGTCTTCCTGGATCGTGTTGATCTGCTCGCTGATATGCCCTGTGGCGCTGTGGGTCTGGTGCGCCAATTGTTTGACTTCATTGGCAACAACCGCGAATCCCCGTCCGGCATCTCCTGCTCTCGAAGCCTCGATCGTGGCATTGAGCGCCAGCAGATTGGTCTGTCTGGCAATGGTCTCGATAGTGGCGACAACCGAACCGATATCAACAATGGCTTCAGCCAGTTTTTTCACCAGGTCATTGGACTCATTAGCTTCTTTCACAGCCTGTTCAGACACCCTCAAAGTCGCCTCGGTTTGACCTGACACTTCACTGATGGATGCATTCATCTCTTCGATTGCTGCTGCTGTGCTTTGCACGTGCTCCGTACTTTCACCGACTCCGGCAGAGATATTTTGTGATGCGGTCAACAGGTTCTGAGCCACAAGCGTCAATTGTTCAGAAGATTCATTCATATCAACAGACTCTTTGGATACATTATTGATCAGTTCGCCAATCTCAAAGGCCTCAAACTGAAGGCGCGACTGGAGAGCTCTGATGTGATCCATGATTACACCCATAGAATCATCCCTGTCTTTGATCACATTCACATCGAAATTGCCTTGAAGCATGCCGATGATGCCTTCATCAATGCGTTTCAGTGAGCGTCTGGTCACACGGGTTGTGAACATTGTTAACAAGATTCCAGAAATCAGTAATCCCGCTATAGCACCTTGAACCATCACGTTTCCAGCAAAAGGCACAGCGAGCAGGGCTAGAAGGCAAATACCGCCAATTATTGACTGCATCTGGGCCACTTTGATGCGCTTATGCCACGGGAAATGCAATGAGGAAGGAAGCGTCACCTCTTCCTTCCACACCTTCTTATATACTTCGCTAAGGGCAGATATTTCCGCCTGAGTTGGTTCGGTACGGATCGAAATATAGCCGGAAATTTTACCATCCGTATATTCTGGAGATGCGTTGGCTTTTACCCAGTAATAATCGCCACTCTTTGCCCGATTCTTCACAAAGCCTGTCCAGGGATTCCCAGCCTGAATCGTTTCCCAAAGATCGGCGAATGCTGATGGCGGCATATCCGGGTGACGCACGATATTATGGGGCTGGCCGATCAGCTCCTCGCGGGTGAAGCCACTGATATCAATAAATGCCTGATTGACGAATGTTATCTTACCCTTGAGATCGGTTTTGGAAGCTAAAACCGTGTTGCCCATTGGAATTTCATGGTCTGTAACCGGCAAGTTCTTTTTCATGACATTTAATCCTCTTATGAAAATAGAATAAAAAGGAAAAGCCGAAGCCCTCGCCCATAAAAAAAGGAAAAGCCGAAGCCCTCCCCCCATAAAAACATGTCAAATCCATTCCTTGTTTGGAATACATGTGACTTGCAATAAGCCATCGCATATTTTGTGCCATATCAAACTATGACCTATTCAAACCAAGGCTGTTAGCTGATATATCGGTTGTAAGAATGGGAACTTTAAACTGGGCGGCGGCTTGACTAGGAATGAAATCTGCGCATTTAAGCGACAGTGTGCAGAAATATTATTGATCGCCTTGAAGCAGCTCAGGAATGGAATAGTGCTGTTTGCCTGACGGGAAGGCTGCTTTACGTCAAAAAAAGAGGGCGGTTATTTCCCGGATTTCTTGTGCCAGATGCTAAAGAACAGAGCCAAAGCAAGTCCGAAGAGGCCGCCCATCAGGCCGAGCCCTCCGAGTATGGTTGTTACTAGAAGGCGAGGAGGCGCCTCGCTGATAAGATAGTGATGATCGGTGAACTGGACGTAGGAATACACCACCATGCTTAAACCAAGCGCAACAATAACGGTGTAAGTGAACATCTGACGCTTCCAGGTTTTACTGATGAGTTGCTCGCGACATGGCGTACACAACTTCTTATCACCACTGACTTCCTGACCACAGGATGAACATACGCTCATAACCACTCCCTACTTAAAATAAGATTCCTACAACTATGAAAGCTTCAATAGCAGATATCTATACAAAAAAAACGGGGGGCCGAAGCCCCCCGCTGAACATTTCAAGCATTTACCTTAATGACTCGGCGCACGCGGATTACCCGGCGTCGTAGGTTTGGCAAGCGTCAAGAATGCGGCGAGGTTTTTGATGTCCTCATCCGTCAGGTTCTTAGCCACTGCGCGCATCTGACCCATATAGTCGTTGGTGCGGGCATTGTCTTCTTTATTAGCCATTTCATCTTTGGTCAACGTCTTGGCACCAAACTCACGGCCACCGTTGCGGAAAGAATCCAGCTCATGCTGCAGGTAAACATAGTTTTGACCACCAATGGCAGGATACATGTTGCCGGCCGAACGACCATGGAAGCCATGGCAACTAGCGCAAGCAGGAACGCCATGATCCGGTGAACCGTACTCTGCAATCATCTTGCCCTTGTGTGGATCGCCAACATCGGCACCATCACGACGCAACTGATCCAGATTGGAGCCGATATACGGAGTCTTCAAGGTGTGAACATAAGCAGCCACATCATTGATATCCTCATCCGACATTGCCTTGGAGATATCGTTCATCTGATACATGGTATCATCAGTGCGATCACCCTTGGCAAAATCATGCAACTGCTTCCGCACGTAGGGAGCGATCTGGTATGCCAGACGTGGAGAACCCACTTCATCACTTCCCAGTCCGTCTTCAGCATGGCAGCCAGCGCAGGCTGGAATATCGTCGCCTTTACCAAACTGATAGATGACCCGACCCTTATCGACGTCGCCCAAGCCCTCTCCGGCACTAACAGTCGCCGGCGCCGCAAAAAAAGCGGCAATTGCCACAAAACTCGTGGTAATTAATATCCGTTTCATGCACTTCCCTCCTGAATGTTTAAAACTATTCGATTTTTGTCTTTTGA
>Ga0316187_10000906_pt1 | contig 24583 bp, 19 predicted proteins | sample CroRivburrow1_MG_FD_204927 | JGI IMG/M metagenome (GOLD analysis project Ga0316187, IMG submission 204927) | Coastal sediment microbial communities from Maine, United States - Cross River worm burrow 1 | ecosystem: Environmental > Aquatic > Marine > Coastal > Sediment | place: USA: Maine...
GGTCCCAAACGAAGGAGATATCGATGTCCAGGTCACTAATGAGGTCTGAGGATAAAGTGGTGATCAAGTGGTGAAGGTAGGAACCTGAGTTTTCGTCGACTATCGAAAAACTGAATTCGAAAAGATTATCAAGCCAATGGGTAAATTCCGTATCGTACTTGGTTCCCACACTCAGTAATGGTGACACATTATCAATGTCCTCTCCTTGCTCTACGGAGACAAATCGTTTGTAGATCAAACCAATACCACCGGACACCTCCCACTCTGTTTTGGGCGTTCGAATGAAGTGATAGCCAAATGAAGTGCCGGCAGACAGTTGGTGATCAATATTCTTAAAGCTGTCACGATAATACTCAGCTGTGACGAGTCGCCAGAAAAATTTTGAGGTTTTAAACGAATCGTAATAAGAGTTGAGACGATGGTTGTTTGAAGTATCGATGCTTTCAGCGCGGCTGTAATTGCCGACATAGTCTATTACAAAGCGCGAGGCTGCGGTACGCCGCTGCGCAGTGCCAAGGAAACTTGAATCAACCAGGTCTGAGTTACCGCTTCGTATATTTACGCCTAAGGACACCTTGCCTGACCAGGGGTTTTCACCTTCGGCGATTGAAATAATTTGTTCACGTTTAAATTTCAGCACATTGTCGCCGTAAGACACTGCGGCTTCACCGCTTTTAAGATGGAGTATGCCAATAACCGTGGTGGGATCTTTGTCACTATCGGTGTTTTCTATTCGAAGACTTTGCGCGTCGGCGGTACGAATTTGTTTTATGTCTTCCCAATCAAGATGGAGTAGATCCAGTTCGTCGCTGTCAAATTCGAGAGAAAAGTTGTAAAGAGCCTTTAATTCCCCTTTGAGCCATTCACCTGAGGTCAGTTGAATCCAGTCAAATTTGTCATCAGGAGGGGGTGCAAAATTTTTCCAAGCGGACTTGTCCTTTGGCTTGCTGACAGACATTGTCTCAGCAGCATTGCTGGTATCGACCGGCGCGGTTTTCTTCTCCTCCACAACAGCTTGTACTGTATCGTCTTCTGCTCGTACTGTGCTGTTAGCGGTTAATCCGATACTAACAATTAGGCAAATTCCGGTAACCCAACCTGTATGAATGCTACATCGTGTCATTTTTACTGGTGTTATATATTTATATGATGGTTTTATAAGGGCATTAGACGTCTACTTACATGTGTAGGGAATAATATTATCTTTTTTGTAACTATTAAGCCACACAGTAAGGCCAGGGTAGGCCTCAATCAGCATTTTATTTTAACAAATAGAGAACAAGAACTTACTATGGATCTAGGCTAATTAGCTAAAGACAGGCAAACAAACGTAATGTAATAATTAACGACGTCGGCCCTTACCACCTTTTTTACGTGGTTCTTCATATTTAACCTTGAGGTGTTTGTCACCTAACATTTTTCCATCAAGACCCGCAATGGCGGCGCGTGCTTCGTGACCTTCCATTTCGATAAAGGCAAAACCTTTGCTTTTACCCGAAAAAACATCGGTAACGAGTTCGATTGAACGGACTGTGCCGAATTCTGAGAATAAGGCTTTAATGCTATCTTGGGTGGCGTCTTGAGGTAGGCTACCAACGAATATTTTTTTCATATAATTTTCCCAAGTTAAGCGAAGGGGAATAAAAAACCCCCACATGGTTTCCCATGGAGGGCTTAAATATAACAGCAATTAAGCGTCAACGCGTACTTCAGTTGCTTGAGGACCCTTAGGGCCACTTTCAACTTTGAAACTGACTGATTGACCTTCGTTCAGAGTACGAAAACCCCCGCTTTCGATTGCAGAGAAGTGTACAAATACGTCTGCGCTTCCATCTGAAGGAGAAATAAAGCCAAATCCTTTCGATTCATTGAACCATTTAACTGTTCCTGTTTCCATTTATATTACCTCAATTTGATTTTGATAGTAGAGAATATTGCAAATTAATCAAGGTAAATTATGGAAGAACACAAGGTAGGATGTGACTAGATAACCGAGATAACGTACAATTAACAACTCATTATTAAAACATAAAAATATCCCAATAGCCAGATATTTTATATGTTATCCTAACCATTTACATAAATGCCTTTACCGCTTAATAGACAATTAGGTTTTTAGCAAGAATACCTTAGTTTAAGAGCATAATTGATGCCAAAGAGTGTGGTTTAGGAGTATAATTATGGCTAATTAGTAAGGGCTGTTTCAGAGAGTTTGCAAGCGATGTAGCCATCAAGGAGTTGTGGTAAATGAAATGGAAAGCTAGAGTTTTTTACCTATTGTGTATTGTGCCTGTTTCCAGCGTCAATGCAACGTCCATTGGAATTGTTGATATAAGCGGATTTCTCAGTGTTGTCGGCACTCAAGCAGTTAACGATACCGATACCTCGTACAATCATGGTTTGGCAGAAAGTGAATTCAATATAGATACTTATGAAAATCGATTAGGTATCCAGATCGCAGCAAATATCAGTGAACGCATAAAAGCCACTGCCCAATTATTGGCGCGTGGCGGTGATCAATATAATTATAATGTTGAAGTAGACTGGGCCTATGTTGATATGGCGGCCACCAAGAACCTCAACTTTCATGTTGGGAAATTTAAAATTCCCCAGTTACTCGTGTCGGATTATGCCGATGTGGGATTTGCCTATCCGTGGATACGGCCTCCATTGGAAGTTTACGGCATTAATCCCCTGATCTCCTTATCGGGCATTAGTATATTGTACAGTCTCCCAATTAAAAGCAGTAAATTGATTTTTCAGATATTTTACGGTGACGGTACCCATGAGATTTTTATTCCCTCGATGACCGTGGATAACATTAATCCCGTTCTAGAGGCACAAGGTAAGGATCAATTTTCCAAAACCGAACTGTATCAGATTAAAACCAAAGATGCTTGGGGCGGTGATATTATGTGGGTTAGTGATTCATTTACATTGCATGCCAGTCACATGGAAACGTCGATAGAGGTGAGTGCTTTACCTGAAGTGGAAGGCAGGGATGGTAGTTTTACCAGCCTCGGTTTTCGCATGGATTGGCACAACGTGGTGTTTTATTCTGAATTGATCTCACGCGACGCGAAGGATCCGGAGCCTTTGATGTTTCCTGACCAATACGGTGCTTACGCCACTATAGGTTATCGTATCAAGAGTTTTCTACCTTATTTTACCTACGGAAAAATGACAGAGGGTGAGGATATTAGTCCGCTGGCTATTGAGCAGACCTCTGAGGCCTTGGGATTTCGTGTTGAAATTAATAAGTTTTCAGCCTTTAAGATGGAGGCCATACATGTGACACCAGAAGAAGGCAATCACGGTCTGTTTCATGAGCCGGTTGAAGATGGCATGGTGTACTCTGCCGGAGTAGACGTTATATTCTAAGTTAGTATCCATCCTTAAACGGGTATACCGATGTAATGTAGCCTGGATGAAGCTTAGCGGAATCCGGGAATACTGAGTTAAAACCAAGGTTTGGCGACCCGGATTCCACTGCGTTTCATCCAGGCTACAAAAACAACGCGAGTTTATGGACGGGACTAATTAGCAATTTTTGGGTAATGGCCAAGCTCGAGAATATTGGGTGCCATTTCATAAATTTCGTAAAGACGGGATTCTTCTGTTTCAATTCGTTCTATGAGAATGTTACCAATAATTTCAATTTCAGTTTTGAATATAGTAGAAGACAAATTTTCGGGACTTTGGCTGCTCCATTTCGTATAAAAGGCTCTGACAGCTCGACCGATATCGTGCATTTCCTTACGGAATTGGATAATGAGTTCGTGGTGAGTAGGATCGCTACGAAAAGCATAATCCAGAAATATATATAATTTAGTGTATTCGGTTAAGGCATGGGCATTAAATAAGGCCTTAAATGCATCTAACAAGTCTTGTGCTTCAGCATATTTTTGCAATTTAATGGCAACCGTTAAGGAGTTAAAGATCCGGATGAGTTGGGCATGATCTTGCTTAAGTCGCGGTACTAGACTAGGGTCGTAGAGTATTTGCGTGCCTGGCGCCGCAATGGCTGTACTATTGCTTTTATAGTTGACCTGATGCGACGAGCGTTTACTGGGCCAAATACTTTGTTTTAAGCGTTGAATTAGAGACGCCATGGAACCTGCCTGATCATATTGTGTATATCTTAAAAGTACGCGAAATGAGAATTTTAACCCATTGAAGTAGGTATTAATACAGCACGAATCAATTGAATGTTTGATAGCGCAAAAATAAGTCTTAACATGATCGTTATTTGTACAGCTGTGATGGAATGGCAAGGCCCAATTATAGGAATACTAAAGTGTTCCTATAAAAAACGCTTATAAGAAAAGGCGAAATTGATCGAATGCGCCTTTCGTTCTGGCCTTGCGTTCCAATTAAAGCACTTTTGCAATATTTTCGGCGGCACGTTTAACATCTAAAAATATCAAACCCAATTTAGCTTTAGGTTTGGCTAATACGGTAACGACGGCATCTCTACCGGCATATGTCATTAATACATAACCTGTATCGCCTTTTACCAAGACTTGTTCCAGTTTGCCTCTGGCCAATTCTTGGGCCGTGCGATCTCCTAGCGATAACATGGCTGCACTCATTGCACCAACCCGATCTTCATCTAGCGACTGTGGTAGGACAGCAGAAATCATTAATCCATCTGTTGAAATAACTGCAGAAGCTTCAATATCTACCGATGAGCCATTTAACTCGCTTAATATTGAGCCAAGCATTTCTTCTCGCATTGCAATACTCCTAATAAAAATGAATAATAATTTATGATCATCGCTAGTCCTCTTCGCCGTATCGGATGCTAAGTGACCAAATTAATTGCGTAAGGGTGGGTTGGTTCAAGTGAGGAACGCCACCGATGACTAATACGAATTTTTGTTTTCCTATATACAGAGGCCAAAAACCGACTTGGCTATTGCCGGCAACATCTACCAGGGCCCATGCGCTTGTATTCAAGCCCAGATTTTTTCTTAATAGGCCATAGTGGCGCTCGTGTAGGGTTGCCAAGCCAGCGCTTAAAGCGGATAGCTGTTCCACTGCTTCGTAGTTAAATCCTCGATGCGCAATGTGAAATCCCAAACTATCCGCCAATAATACGTTGCCCTTGTCAGATAAAGGGGACAATAATTCGGGTAAAACGTCTTCTAAGGATCCGCTGGGGACATATTGTAATTCTTCGCAACCTTGGAGCCAACCAAGGTCTTGCATTCTTTCAACTAATTCTGCCGCATTTTCCTTTTCTTTAATGCCTGTCCATTCGGTCAGGTTGTCTAAATTTAAACGAAGCGTTGATCTAAATTGAAACAGAGAGCGCAACACTTTTCTGGCGGGATCGGTGTCGGGTGTAGAGACAGCATAATAGGCACCCGCTGGAGTAGGGAATAAATACAAATTTTCGAGAATCTTAAAGTGTTCCATAGGCGTTATTCTTCTAACCCGGGATCTAACGAATATAACAGTGCTTTAATTAACATGGAGACATCCGATTTTTTACGCGCATCAACCTCAAAGATGGGTAAATTGAGTCCTAAGGTTCTGACTTGCCGATGATAGTCATCGATACGGGGGGTCGATTTAAGGTCCATTTGGGTGATGCCGATTGCGACTTGTGTCTTATTGATGAAATCTTGAAATTCACCTAAAAAGAATTTCATATCCTGGAATGGGTCCGCGCGCGTGTTGTCGAGAAGCAATATTAGTCCTATACCGCCATTGGTAAGTATTTCCCACATAAAATCGAATCGTTGTTGCCCGGGCGTACCGTAAAGGTGAATGCATTCGCCGTCATCCAGGTTTACTTTACCGTAATCTAAAGCAACTGTAGTAGTTTGTTTAATATCACGAGTCATATCACTCGCATTTTCATCCGTTGTTAATACAACGTTGTCACAGATTGAAGATATTGCCGTCGTTTTGCCTGCGCCCACTGGGCCGGTAAATATTATTTTGTAATTTCCCATGATTAATTATTCTGTGACAGAAAATATTTTTTATTTATTATTTGCTTTATAAAATGACTACGAAAACTATTTTATTATGATGCGCTTCTCATTTTTTTAAGCAAGAACTGAAATATACTACGGTGCTTATGTTGCTTTACCGGTGAAACTTCAGGCTTTTTCTCAACCGTGTTAGACGCAATTGATACCAAGTCCAAGGAGAGTGCGGCGCTATAAAATATAAAGACAAAATGTAAGGGTATGGCCAATACTTCGGCGGTATTTAAAAGTGACATTGGTTGTTTCGCCCATAGTGCAGCAATCCTAAGTGCGTGAGGGGTCACTGAGGTTCGCGTAAAATTCGGCCAACGTAGCAAACGAATGGGTATGTTAAAACTTGTACCTTTTGGTACTCTGCCTCGCGATGTTCTTACGGCTAACTTCCACAAAAATGGTTCAATAGCTTTTAAGGTTCTGTTGTCATCCGCAACCTCACTAATGTCCTCTTCAATATAAGAGATAGTTACTTCTTCGGATTGAAATGGCATAGCTGCTATTGCATATAGGTGACGATAATTTTTGCCAACCAACATTTGTCTGGTTTCGTGTAATATAATTATAGGTCGCCATGGGCCTTCCAAGAGTACGTTGCGTTGTTCATTTATTGCAATTTTATAAGCCTGTTGAAAATATCCTAATAAGTTATGTTCATGGTCAAATTGCAGTTTTGACAATTGCAGTGGATTGTGTGGGTTAAATTTAATGTCGGTTAATGGAAACGGTAATATTTCTGCTATGCCAGTATCGCTAAGCGCCTCAAGAGATGCTGGAGATGCTGTTATTTCTAATGAGTGACCTGTATCAGTGTATGAACGTTTTTTTAAAGCGACTTGTTCGGATTTCGTTTGATTCGCGATATTATACAAAGTGGGTGGCTGTTGGACGATGTTTGCAATGGCCGGGGATTTTTTTGCTGCAGAATAGTATTCAATTTTTTGAATTTTTGATGTGGCTTCACCTAATGCCGTTGCTAGAGCTGAAAGCTGAATTGGTTTTTGAACATAGAAATTATCATCGGATTGTTGATCAGAAAGTGACACCAATATGGCAGGTCGGTCAGGGTATTGCCTTTTGTGAAACTCGAAAACACTTGAGGCATGATAGCCGTCCATATCGATAATACTGATATCTGCCAGTTTTTCTTCGACTAAAACATAGTTTTTTTGACAGGGGCCATTAAAAAATAATTGCAATGTGCTGTAGGTGCGTTGTTGCATACCTAGGGCAGCAATCTTTAAAGGTTTATGATGTGTGCTCATTTATACAGCTCCTGCACTATGCTGAATTTGTTCAGCGGTTTGCGTCCATGCATGATGGTCAGGAATAAAGCTATCTGTAAGCCTCTGATACATGGCATCACAAGCTTCCCCATCAAGTGTTACACGATATATATCTAATAAGTCATCCTGGAGGTCTTTGCGCCAGGGTTCGTCTAAAACGGCTCCTTCTAGCAGGGTTTTCGCTTCTTGAATCTGGCCGTATTCTAAATATTGACCCGCTTCAAGAATGGGGTCAAATTCGGCGGGCTCAGGTCTTGTTGTGGAAATTCTTTCAATTAACTTAGGCTGACCGGTATAAGATTTAGTCAGCACTGAGTATGGTGCAAGTGGCATTGGATCACTAGCGTCAACACCACACTCAAGTTTATCCCTGAGCGCACCATATTGTTGCAGTTTAAGGATATGCCGCGATTCCCGTAATATGCGTCTACGTAGTTGAAATCCTTTGTTTCCCAAGCTTATAAAAAGATCTAATACCGCACTGTATATTCTGTCACCATCAAAATCAGCCAAGTACATGTAAATCCTTTGGATGTGACTCTGCAGATCCGATGGATTACGAGAAACATTATGAGTAAGATACTCCATGGCTTGCACATTAAATTGGTTGTAGTTAAGTCTAAGTGACGAGTTATTTGATATCAGAAACATGACGTCGATGCACAGCTTGGTCTCGTCTGTTTGAGTAGTTCGCAAAGTGGGATTCTCAAGCTTGATTGCTTGCTTTATATTGACAATATTCGTAACTGTCGAGCTATCCATGTGATTCGGCTTTATCCTAGTATTCCGAGGTAATGATGAGGGAATTGTTTCTTAGATATTAATGCATATCTTCTAAAAAACAAGGCGTTGGAGTATGCAATCACATCGCTAATAAATTCATTAACGTGTATAAAATGGCAATTACTTCATAATCGAATAAACTTAATTTTTACGAATCGCCTTTACCTTGTTTCGAAAGAGGACTTATTTCGAAAGAGGCCTTGTTTCGAAAGTGGCCGTACTTCGAAAATGACCTTTAGCTACTAACTGGCCGCGGTTTGTTGAACAAAACCGCAACATCCCATTTAGTACGGACCTTCCATTCTAATCAACGTTTAAACTCTTGGAAAAAATTCTTTGATAAAATTTCTGATGAAAGCGTGCTTAATGCGAAATATACCTTAGTTACTAACAATAATATTGTCCCGGAAGTAAGTAGTTTTTTTCCTTATAAAGGATAATTAACTATAACCTTGATTGTGTCAATGTTCCAGGGGTATATTACTCTGTTAATATTTTGTATCACAGGATAAAGCTTAAAAAATTAAATTGGGTGTTTGTTTGCAACCGACAATTTACCCTGTTTTTTCGGTGCAAAAAGTTTCTTAACGTAAAATATATAGGTTCACTCAATTAATGTTGCTGAGTTATATTTTTGTTTGAGAAGTTGCATGAATTCTTTTAAGAAAACATTAAGATTTCTATCGTGTGCCTACGATTTAGGCCGTTTGATTTGTGCCATGAAAAAATTTTATCAAACTAGATATTAATAAAATTTTGTAGTGTTAAAAGCAGGCTTATGGTCAGCTCTGAGCTTAAGGTGGTTTGATTTTAAGCCTCAACGCGTTATCAACCAGTTGACCATAGTGGCGGGTTAAATCTTCTGTCCAGTAACCTGTGGGCTCCATAAGCATAGTTAAATTATTAATTTTAAACTATTATTTTATAATGGTGGAGAAAAGAATTTACTCACGACTTGAAATAATTTAAGATAGCTGTATATTAGAGAATTCTAATATAGTGTAATTATACCAGTTTAAAGGGGTAAACGATGCGACTACATCAGGTGGGATTATTGGTAGGTATATTGGTGGGCGTTGCTGCACCAAGTTATTCCGATTCATCCATACCATTCGCAACAGCAAGTTACCAAACTGTCTTTCGCGAACGGGTATTTGATGCCTATATTGAAGCGAAACATCAATCCACGGCGTCGGCACAAACAGGCGGTCGGGTGGCGGAAGTTCGGTTTGATGTGGGTGAATTTGTACCCAAAGGGTCAGTTATTGTTCGATTTAGGGATAAGGAACAACGGGCTGCCTATGAGGCTGCGCAGGCAAGACTAGAGCATGCAAAAGCGAAGTTTACGGAAGCTGAAAGCGAATATGTTCGGATAAAAGAGGTACACGCAAAACAATTGGTTTCAAAGGCGGCGCTCGATAAAGCCAGTGCGGCTATAAAATCCACTAAGGCAAATCTCAACGAAGCAGAGGCGCGACTTAAAACGGCAAGCGAAGGCTTGGAACGTACCGTCGTTAGGGCGCCTTATAGTGGTGTTGTCGTTAAACGCCATATTGAAGTAGGAGAAAGCGCCCGGGTTGGTGACCCACTCATAACCGGGCTTTCATTGCAAAAACTACGTGCTATTACAACAGTTCCACAGTCAATACTAAATGAAGTGTTAATACGTAAGCAAGTCAAAATTATTGTCCCGACTAAAAACGACTTTGTGGTGAAGAGTACTCGCATGGTACTCGTACCCTGTGGTCAACCGGTATGTACCGCTTACACCATAAGAGTTGATTTGGTTGAGAATGTAGAAGGCGTTTTTCCTGGTATGCTGGTCAAAGCGGTTTTTATTATTGGTGAAGAAAAGCAATTGTTGGTTCCGAAAAGATCGTTGGTGTATCGCAGTGAGGTTACTGGCGTATATGTGAAAGCTGAAAACGGTGATATACGGCTTCGCCAAGTAAGAATCGGAAAAGTGCAGGACAATGGCTTAGTTGCAATCCTGTCAGGTCTTGACGAAGGCGAACAGGTTATTACCGATCCTATCAAGGCTGCGGCCTATATAAAAACAAATCAGGCGGGTAATGCGTTATGAGTGACCGATTGGGAGTATCGGGCGCTATTGCCAAAAAGTTTTTGCAGTCAGAGATAACTTTGTTGTTGGCCTTAACCGGTATCTTATTGGGTGTCTTTGCCGTAGTAGTGACACCTAGAGAAGAAGAGCCACAAATAAATGTTACCTTTGCTAATGTATTCATCGCCTATCCGGGCGCTTCTGCCATTGAAGTAGAACACCTCATTAGCACCCCGGCAGAACAAATACTTTCAGAGATAGATGGTATTGAACATGTTTATTCTGTTTCCAAACCAGGGCTCTCTGTCTTAACGGTACAATATAAAGTTGGAGAAAACCGCGAGGCAGCGATTGTACGTTTATATAACGCGATATATTCCAATCAGGATTGGTTACCGCACAATCTGGGTGCTTCACAACCTATTATTAAACCGAAAGGTATTGATGATGTTCCCATTCTTACCTTCACATTGTGGACCGAAAATCCTGAATCTGGCGGAAAAGAGCTGGCACATGTTGCTCATGCTATTGAGGCAGAATTAAAAAGGGTTGAGGGTACACGAGATATTTATAGTATCGGAGGCTCAGATCGGGTGGTTCATGTGGAGCTGGATACGGCACTCATGAGTGGTTTTGGTATTGCACTTGAAGAATTAAGAACTGTTTTAGCAGCCAGTAATATCTCTCGTGAAGCGGGTTCAGTTATCAATAATAATACCGATTTACCGGTGCAGGTGGGTACATTTCTTGTCGACGTAGATGATGTCAATACGCTAATTGTTGGTTTGAGTAATGGAAACCCGGTTTACTTGTCAGATATTGCCCAAGTAATTGACGGATCGGATCAACCAGAGCAGTACGTACGTTTCGCTACCGGTCAATCGGCACATATAAAGTCGATTTCTGCTAAGGGCGATTTTCCAGCCGTTACAGTGGCGGTAGCAAAAAAATCCGGTACCAATGCCGTTGAGGTTGCAAACAATGTAATCGATCGACTGGATCAAATTAAAGGTATTTTTATACCCAGTGATGTCAATGTCACCGTTACGCGCAATTATGGTAAAACCGCCGAAGAAAAAGCAATGCAACTTATTGGTAAACTGGCTTTTGCCACTACTTTTGTTGTGCTTCTGGTATTATTTGCTCTAGGGTGGCGAGAGGCAATAATTGTAGGAGTAGCCGTAATAATAACGCTGTTGTTAACGCTGTTTGCATCCTGGGCGTGGGGATTTACACTCAACCGTGTTTCCTTGTTCGCCTTAATATTCTCTATAGGGATTTTGGTCGATGACGCTATTGTGGTGGTGGAAAATATTCATCGCCACAGGCAAATGGGTGACTCTAATCTCTTAGAGATAATACCCAAGGCAGTGGATGAGGTGGGTGGTCCCACTATTCTTGCGACACTAACCGTTATTGCAGCCTTGTTGCCCATGGCATTCGTCACTGGCCTCATGGGGCCTTACATGAGTCCAATACCCATAAATGCAAGTTTAGGAATGGCCATTTCCCTGGCCGTCGCATTTGTTGTTACTCCCTGGTTGTATCTCAAGGTGGCTAACAAACAGCATGTGTCAGCACATAATGAAGGCGAAGAGGCAGAAGGGCGCTTATACCGTTATGTGAATAAATATATGGGACCATTTTTAAATGGTCGGCAGGGTAAAGGTAAACGCTGGATGTTATTTTTATTGCTAGTGTTATTGATTGTGTTATCGGTAAGTACGGTAGGATTTAAGTGGGTGGTACTGAAAATGCTACCGTTTGATAACAAATCGGAAATTCAGGTGGTAGTGGATATGCCTGAAGGGACTAGTGTTGAACAGACCATGCGCGTATTGAATGCACTTGGTAAGCATGTGGCGAGTGTCCCTGAAGTGACGGATTTTCAAATTTATGCCGGAATTGCATCACCTATTAATTTCAATGGATTGGTCAGGCAGTATTATTTGCGCGAGGGTCCGAATTTAGGTGATATCCAGATCAATTTATTAAATAAATCGGATCGAAGCCGCAAAAGCCATGAAATTGCACAGGCAATGCGTGGACCACTACAAGAATTAGCTAATAAATATAAAGCCAATGTAAAAATCGTGGAAGTGCCTCCGGGTCCCCCTGTGCAATCGCCATTAGTTGCAGAAATATATGGATTGGACTATGAGGGACAAATCAAAGTGGCTAAGCAAATTAGGGAAGTATTTGAATCCACAAAAGATGTTGTTGATGTTGACGATAGTGTTGAAACAAACGCGTCTAAACTGGTAATTTCAGTCGATCGACAACGTGCGGCTTCATTTGGAGTGTCACAACAGCTTGTTGTATCTGCAATCTCTAGTGCCTTAAACGGTGAAGATGTAACTTACTTGCATAACTCGACGGCAAAATATCCAGTACCTGTTCGCTTGGAATTACCAAGCTTTGATAAGGCCAATTTGGATGCGTTAATGGGGCTTAAGGTTCGCGTCAACGACAATACACTAATTCCGTTGTCAGAGATTACCAAGGTTACACGAGTGCAACGCGATTACACCATTTACCATAAGGATTTGTTACCCGTTGTCTTTGTTACTGGAGATACGGCTGGTAAACTGGACAGCCCATTGTATGGCTTGTTTGATATATATTCTGGCCTAAATGATTTGTCATTAGACAGTCAAGAAAGCTTGGAACAGCTCTATATTACGCAGCCGGAAAATCCCTATAAATATAGCATGAAATGGGATGGTGAATGGCAAGTGACCTATGAGACATTTAGAGATATGGGTATCGCTTATGGCGTTGGTATGATTCTTATTTATTTATTGGTTGTCTCCCAGTTTAGGTCTTATGTTATACCCATTATAATTATGGCACCCATTCCACTAACAATTATTGGAGTCATGCCAGGGCACGCAATTTTGGGTGTGCAGTATACTGCAACAAGTATGATTGGAATGATTGCTCTCGCTGGTATCATCGTGCGGAACTCTATTTTATTGGTTGATTTTATTAATCAGCAAGTGGAGCAAGGTATTGCTTTTCGTGAGGCGGTGTTACGCTCAAGTGCGGTTCGTTCCAAACCCATCGTTTTAACAGCTTTGGCGGCAATGCTTGGCGCATTTTTTATTCTTGATGACCCGATTTTTAGTGGTTTAGCCGTGTCGTTGATTTTTGGTATTTTGGTTTCAACGCTGCTGACACTGATCGTTATCCCAGTTATGTATTACGCATTTATGTATAAAAAATTTGAGACAGAAGCAAACAGTGTTTGATTTTCATGGGCAGTCTTAAAATACCGGTTACGCTGGTGTATAATAATGCGTAGAGGTTTGGTGGATGCGCTGCGCTTATCCACCCTACACGAGACACAGACGCTGGAAAATTATACTTAACCGTAGGGTGGATAAGCGTAGTGCATCCACCAAGCGGAGCATAGATTATGCGCTGAAGTCAAATTCCAAACTCCCATCCTGCGACCAGCGACTTTTGGGTATTTCGTAATAAACCGTTTTAATAGAATCTTGTGTAATTTGGTCCTTAAACAGCATGCCAGCTTTCTGAAGAACTCTCGATGACGCGATATTAGAAATGCTATTACTGCCAGTAATCTCTGGCATATTGCAATATTTAATCCCAAAATGAATGACTGCTCGCGCGATTTCCGTGCCGTAACCGTAGCCCCGGTATTGCTTTTCTACTGCGAAAATCAACTGGCGCTCCTTGGATTCTTGCATATACCAAAATCCACCAATACCCACAAGTAAATTGGTTTTTTTGAGTTTTACCGACCAAAGACCAAGCTTCTCTTTTCTAAATAACTTTTTGCTCTCATTGATAATTGTCTTGGTTTGCTCTTTGCTGATAATGTTATCTCCCCATAGGGGCCCGCACAGCGCTTCGCTTGTCCATAAATTATGTAGCTTGTCACTGTCGCGTAGTGACAAGGGGCTATATGTTAAGTTTCTGGTGTGAAAGCAAAAATTTTCAGGTTTCATCATTAAGGTCCAATACAAAGAATTTTTTAGACTATTCAAGGCTTGAAATTGGAAAACAATATCCCCATTTTTAATTCAACTTGGGAAAGAATTGACTTTTCGAGTTAAGCCCTAAATAAATAATTGTAGAATTGTTTCGTTTAGGTGCAAGCCAATATCACATAAAAAATGTGGTTTTGGTCATCGGCAAATGCTCATCTGAGGTTTGTCTTTTTTATGGGGTGAGGCGGTGTGCCTACCCGTTTAACTATATTGCTTCTTAGGAGAATATTATATGAGACACTTAGACTTTTCACCATTATTTCGTTCATCTATTGGCTTTGACCATCTTGTTGGTATGCTTGATACGGCTTCACGCGCAGAACAACAGCAACCCAGCTACCCTCCCTATAACATAGTAAGGCTTAGCGACGATGCCTATCAAATCACCATGGCCGTTGCCGGCTTCGCGGAATCAGATATAAACATTATCAGCAAAGAAAATACGCTAACGGTTAGCGGCGAGCAAGAGGCTAAAGAACAAAAAGAGTTTCTTCACCGTGGAATCGCCGCGCGAAACTTCGAACGCCAATTTCAATTGGCTGACCATGTTAAGGTAATTGGTGCTCGGTTGGAAAATGGCCTGTTGCACGTTGACTTGAAAAGAGAAATACCCGAGTCAATGAAGCCACGAAAAATCGAAATTAATACGGCATCTAACGAAGTTTTGTTAGAGAGTCAATCAGAAGCTGCAGCTTAAAGTTAGGGCTTAAGGTGACGAAAAAAGGAAGGGTGGTATAGCCCTTCCTTTTTTATTTTTTCTTGCTTTTGATTTTGCGTTTAACTTGCGTTTTCGCTTTCAGGATTCGTATAATTTCCTGATGCCCTTTTGCTTCGGCAACTTGCAGTACTGAGTTGCCGTCATCATCTTTCGCTCGTGGGTTTGCTCCAGCACTCAGCAGTGTTCTGGCAACTTCAGGGTGATTAAATGCCGCAGCGGCCATTAATGGGGTGCGGTTTTTGGGACCTTTGGCATCTGCCTTTACGCCATGTTTGAGTAGGTTTTTTACAATGGCAGTGTAGCCAAAGCCCGCCGCTAACATTATTAGCTCATCTCCATCCTCGGTAGCTAGATCGGGAGTTGCTTCGAGTAAAATTTTGACAGTCTCAGTGTGGCCAAAAAAAGTAGCATTAGTCAGTGCCGAGCCGCCACTTGCGTCTTTAAAGCTAGCGTCGGCCCCATGATCCAGTAGGATTTTAACGATCTCTGTATTGCCGGTGGTGGCTGCTATTATGATAGGTGTTGTATCGTATTGATCTTTTGTTTTAATATCAGCGCCACGGTTAATCAACAAATTTACTGTATCGATATGCCCGTTAGAGCATGCCAGCATTAAAGCCGTTTTACCTTGGGTGGTCTTTTGGTTGACTTCGGCGCCTGAATTTAAAACACGGGTGACAGCCTTATTGTTGCCATCGCGAGAGGCGTTCATTAATTCTGTGTAACGCTCACCACTACACGCATTTAGACCAAAAAGGATCAGCAAATAGAGGGGGGTTAACGAATATTTGTAAGACGACATAAGAATCATTCTTTATGAAAAAGTCCCTTGCTGTCTTTCCGTAGACGATCTTGCTGTTGTAACGTTCACTCGAAAATTCGAGTGAAATATTAACGTTTCATGGAGTCGAAGAACTCATTATTGGTCTTGGTTTGTTTTAATTTATCCAGTAAAAATTCAATGCCAGCCACTTCATCCATAGGGTGAATGAGTTTACGTAATATCCACATCATTTGTAATTCTTCTGGATCAGTTAACAGTTCTTCACGTCTGGTACCGGATCGGTTGATATTGATGCCTGGGTAGATACGCTTTTCGGTAATTTTTCGATCCAGATGGACTTCCATATTACCTGTACCTTTAAACTCTTCGTAAATGACTTCGTCCATACGGGAACCGGTGTCAACCAAAGCAGTGGCGATAATGGTTAAGCTTCCACCTTCTTCGATATTTCTCGCAGCGCCAAAAAACCGTTTTGGTCTTTGTAGTGCGTTAGCGTCTACACCACCGGTTAATACCTTGCCTGATGAAGGAATCACCGTATTATAGGCGCGCGCCAATCGAGTGATGGAATCCAGTAAGATGACAACATTTTTCTTGTGCTCTACCAATCGTTTGGCTTTTTCAATCACCATCTCGGCAACTTGTACATGGCGACTGGCGGGTTCATCGAAGGTACTTGAAATGACCTCACCTCGCACAGAGCGTTCCATTTCGGTGACTTCTTCTGGGCGTTCGTCGATTAGAAGAACCATTAAATAGCATTCTGGATGATTGGCGGCAATAGCGGTGGCAATGTTCATAAGCATCACAGTTTTGCCGGATTTGGGAGGAGAAACGATTAATCCACGTTGTCCTTTACCAATAGGGGATGCTAGGTCAATGACTCTGGCAGTTAAATCTTCAGTGCTACCGTTGCCTAATTCTAGCTGCATACGCTCATTTGCAAAAAGCGGTGTGAGACTCTCGAATGGTATTTTAGATTTGGCATTTTCCGGAGATTCGAAATTAATTTCGTTAACTTTGAGTAAAGCGAAATATCTTTCTCCTTCTTTGGGAGGGCGAATTTTTCCTGCAACTGTATCACCAGTACGTAAACTAAACCGCCTTATTTGGCTGGGCGAAACGTATATGTCATCCGGCCCGGCTAAATAAGAGCTGTCTGCTGAGCGCAAAAAACCAAAGCCATCCTGAAGGATTTCCAGGACTCCTCCACCATATATATCTTCTCCGCTGCGAGCATGGGCTTTTAGAATGGCGAATACAATGTCTTGTTTTCGCGATCTTGATGCTCCTTCAACGCCAAGTTCCCTGGCTAAGTTGTTTAAATCGGTGGGAGTTTTTTGTTTGAGTTCACTAAGGTTCATAATTATTTGCTTTTTAGGTGGGTTGGTTTACAGGATTTACAGAATTAACTAGGGTTTGCTTATTTATTTGTTGGGTTTTAATCTAAAGTTTGTTGGGTGTTAATCTAAAGTTTGTTGGGTTTTAGTCTTGTTTGTTGCATTTTGTCTATAGCTCGCAACATTTGAAATGCAAAACGATTCAGGTTGTATTGTTATTTTGGTATAAAATAAGGAGGATTGCCCAGGTTGGGGCTTTCACGACACTCGCTTATATGGCTGTTTACGCTGTGCTAACTGAAAATAAACGCGACGGTTTAAATATACATTGTAGCGCTTATCACCGCCGCTTTCAATTTTTAAATATTACTGTCAATAAACGCAGTAAGCTGCGATTTCGATACGGCACCTACTTTGGTTGCTTCGACATTTCCACCCTTGAATAACATTAAGGTGGGAATTCCTCTAATGCCATATTTGGGAGGAGTGGCTGGGTTTTCGTCAATATTGAGCTTGGCAATTTTCACTTTGTCACCATACTCTCCAGCTATTTCATCCAGAATCGGTGCAATCATCTTGCATGGTCCGCACCAATCGGCCCAATAATCCACTAGTACAGGTCCTTCCGCATTTACAACTTCATCTTCAAACGTATCGTCTGTGAGATGAACAATATTTTCACTCACGTATATTGCCTCCAGTGTTATTAATAAATTTGTGGTTTATCAATCGTTAAAATAGCCTGTAAGTAAGGTTAATTAAGGCTGTCTATTCATAACGCTAGTTATTCAAAGCTGGTCTGATGAATTTTAATTAGTGTTTGTTTATTCAAGTATCTATTTCAGCTTAATAAGCGAATGATTTCAAGTCATATTTTTGTTCAATGGGTATTTATAGATATTGGTAATGGAGCCTAATATTATTACGCTTCCTAAAGGCTTGAAAAACCGACTTTAATTTAGTGTAGCACTTTTTATTATACATGTATTATAGAATGATTCTAAGATCGATACCAAACTGTAAGGTCCCTAAGGGGGTATATAGTGTGTGACTGGCCATTTTTCAACAGCTAGCTATTAAAATAATATTATACCCCTATAGAGTTTTTTGATAATCATCTGTGGTTTTATTAATATGGCTATTCTTGAATATCATTACGCAATTTCGACCGCTGCTTTTTGCATCATATAACGCTTGATCGGACTGTTCCAGTAATTTTTTGCTGACTGAGTTGATGTTACTAGTGAAATATCTCAGATCCAGGGCAGTTACGCCAATTGACAGTGTTACATTAAATTGCTTCTGTATTGCTTTGGGCGTAAGTGCAAAGCTGTGATTTTGAACACGATTGCGAATACGTTCAGCAATTTCAACGGCTGCTTCCGTCGTTGTATTTGCCAATAGGGCAGCAAATTCCTCGCCACCATAACGACCAAGCACGTCGCTATTGCGTAACTGTTCACGAATGATATTGGCCACTTCTCGCAGGACTTGGTCACCGATGTGGTGACCGTAACTGTCGTTAATGTTTTTAAAGTGGTCAAGATCAAGGAATAGGCAGGCGATGGACTCTTGGGAACGCATACTACGGGCGATTTCTTCACCTAAGCGTTGATCGAAAAATCTGCGGTTGTTAATACCTGTTAAACTGTCTGTGAGTCCAACACGCTTTAAGCGTTCATGATTTGCCGCGTTTTCGACGCAAATTGCAATAATTGTTGAGAGCCTTTGTAAAAAATCAGTTGCCGAATCGTGTTGAAAGCGTTGCAGCGAACTGCTGCCAAGATTTAAGCTGCCAATGAGCTCGTTGTATCTTACCAGGGGTAACAGTGCAACACTTTTGAGTTGAGGTGTCTCATTTTTAAATAAAAAACCGTGTCGAGTCGGTTCAAATTTACCCAACAGCGGTTGTACGCCACGGATGAATAATTCATCAAGCTGGGTTCTATCGACAGTAAAAATCAAATCTGATAGTTCGGTTAATTCAGTTTTTTCGTCATCTATAAAGTGCTGAAGTTCATATTTTGGATCATGTAAAACTAATGAAACCACCTTAAGATTAAACGCGCTACGGTAGTTGAGAATAATGTTTTTGCTGAGTTCGGCAAATGAACGAGAACTAATTAGGCGTAATTCTTGTTCTTGAAAACGGTGCATTTTTTCTTCGTTTTCACGTGCTTGTTGAACAAAGTGCTGTAATTGCGCTTTCATCTGTTGGTATGCTTGTTGAGATGTACTATTCATTTAGAATTCAACACCTAAAGGTATCTCAGGGCAAAAATAGAGGCAGTCAAAATCAAGGTGGTAATACGCAAATAGACGATGGACAAGCAATCGACAATTCTCTAAGCCGCTAATTGCCTGGCCATTGATTCCAGATCTTCGCGTCCTTCCAGAGTTTTTTCAAGTACGGAATAGGCCTGATCTTCGCTAATGCCGAGTGACTCCAACATGGCAAGTTTAATGTCATCGTTATCTGCATCACCAATATTGTGACTTTTTAACAGTTTGTTAGACAGTAATACTAAGCTAGCATACTCGGCATGGCGCCCGGTATAATTTTCATTGTGGTGTTCTGTGACACTGACAATAATTTCTTGTGGTAGATTCCATGACTCCATCAACCATTTGCCAATTTCGTTATGCGTGACGTCCAGAAGCGCCTGTTCATGAGCAAGGATTGCCGTATCGGGATCTTTTCTTATGGCGGTATTTAGAGTGGCAAATTCGTCAGGAAACAAATAGCCTAATAGTAAAAAGCCAAAATTATGTAATAAGCCACATAAGTATGCAGTGCCCGGATTTGGGCGCTGTGCTTTAGGAATGCAGTTGCACAAGCCTTGGCTCAAGGTTGCGGAATATGTTGCATGTCGCCAATAGGCATGCAACCCAAGCGGTCCATCGGAGGCGATTTTAAAGGGCCTGGTCGCAGCAATACCCAATGCAATATTCATTACCAAATCGTATCCCAGTACTCTGGATATAGCTTGTCGAACAGAAGCGATCTTTCCTCTGTAGCCATAAAGCGGAGATTGTGCATAGCGAATGACTTGTGCGGCAAGACTGGGATCTTTTTCAATAAGTTTCGCTAGGTCTTCTGCATGTGCATATGGATTCGTATTGAGCTGGATAATCTTTCTTGCCATACCTGGCATCGCGGGTAAATTTGTGGTTTGCTGTATCTTTTGTTTTATTTTAATTGCAGACGAATCCAGTTGGTTCTCTGCAGCTGATTCATGATCGCTATCATCAACGATGTGTGAGAATGTATTGCCATACCAAGCGTTACTATGGAGCAATTGAAAATCATGTCCAGAGATACGCACTAATTCATTGGGATTACCAGATGCAAAATAAATAAGTTCTTTGTCCAATAATCCATCGTCTATAATGGTTTCGAATCCGTAGGCTTCACCCAAAGGTGGGATGATTGCAGGGGAACAGTCTGCAAAAATACCTTTGTAGTCTTCGCTTGGTGCTGGTGCAAGGTTTCTGTGTAGCTGCCTGTTTAGCGCATCTACATCCAGATTATTAGGGCCTGGCAATACGGCCATTAGCATGCCGCGTAAATCTTTAAGAATGACTGCCTTTGCAACCTGGTTGGCTTTTATACTTTTTGTGCCATTCTGCGATATTTCTTCAAATTCATCGTGGACAGCAATGCTTGCATATCTCACGTCTTGTTTGTCTAAAAATCGTCTGACAGTAATGGATGTGGACATAATTACCCCTGCGGCATGTCACAATTTGATATACAAACCCAGTGTTTAGGCTAGTTAAAAGTGCTGGTAGAAGATTACGATAATAAATATTATTAGGATTATTCTATAAAGCAATATTAATAAGCCTATTGGAATAATAAATTAGTATAGACAATGTTCTAATAATTTCCTATGTAATCAACTAGGGTTATGGGCGATAGTAACCGATTACTGTTTAGTCGCGTGATGAGATGCTAAGAAGTTACTGAAAATGTTAGGAATTACACAGGATTTGGTTAGCGCAATCTTGTCTGCTGTAACTTGCGTGCATACGCAATTAGGGTACGGTAATTTACGTAGTTTTGATTTTTGTCTTTATATAAATAAAAGAGAATTACTTATTAGGGTTTTGGGTTTTTTGTTTTAGTATTTTTTTAAAATCATCCATAGTGAATTTTGATTTTTTCGGTTTAGGAAGTTTTACGTGAAACGCATTGGGGATGAATGTTGTTTTACCCTCATTATTTCGAAGTGTTAAATGGTAGGGACCAATGGGTAGAGTAGCTGGGACAGACAAGTTGAATTGGCCATCTTTACTAGTTGAGAAACGTGTTTCTGGTAGAAGCTCGGTTGAAGTGATGGTGTTTTTTCCCGCAAAAAATACGGCGTCATTAGCTATTTTAAATGCGGTAAATATTTCTGTGTCAGGATATAGTGTCGTTAATACAGGAGAGTCTGGATCCGAGATATCGTAAGCCTGCAAGCCAATATTGTCGACCGCTACAAAAAGTTGCTTTGAGCTTACTTCAATATGGGAAACGTTTTCCAGAATAGGGATAGTTGTTACTTTATCAAGCTTGTTCTGATTTAGTCGAAATATATGTATGCCTATTCCAACTTCAAACGCGAACAATAAGTCTCGATTTCCATTGACTAGTTTTAATGCGTGTGTAAATGGAATTCTGTGTTGGAGTGATATAGTCTCGCTGCCCCCGATAACATAAACATCCAGTCCAGTATCGTTCGACGCAATATACAATTTATTGTTTTCTAACCATAGATCATTGATTTGCATGGGATGCTGGGCGATTCTTGTGAGTTTTTCAGGATTGCTTGCGTCAATAATATTGAGACCGGTAGTATGGTCAGCAATATAGAGCTGTTTGTTAAAGACACGTATTTTATACGCAATACCCGAAGTGGCCACTTTTCCCAACCAACGAGTATAAAACGGATCAGAGATATCCACTGCAAATACACCGCTGTCTCCAGCCGCTATATAGGCTATGTTATTTTCTATATCGATATCATAAGCGGTTCCTGAAGAATCTAATCCTGTGGTCCAAATTGGGTTGAGGGGATTATTGATATCAAAAACCTGGACGCCTCGCGATCCATTTGCGGTATACAGATAATTATTATTAATCGCAAGGTTTTGTATGCGTCCCTGCGATTGGTACTTGCCTACCAAACGAGGATTGATGGGATCTTGAATTTGAATAACCTTTACGCCACCCCACCAATCCCAAACATAGGCAAACTGATCTTTGATATCGAGTCCCCAAGCTGATCCATCGGTATCAAATGCACCCACAATTTTAGGAGATGTTGCTTGTCTGATGTCCACTATTTGTATGCCGGACTCCCAGCCCGCAATATAGGCATATTTGCCTACGACACTTACACTGCGCGCGTTTCCAGGAATATCAACTTGACCAATGAGAGTGGGTTTTTGGGGATGGGATACGTCCAAAATATAAAGGCCTTTGTCAAAAAATGCGACGTAAGCTTTGCTGTTTTTGACGAGTACGTCTTCGGCATACCCTCCATTGTTAAATTCACCAATTTTTATCGGTTTGGAAGGATTGCTAACATCAAAGATCAATAGTCCTGATAGATCATCCGCTACATAGGCAATATTGTTGACGACCTGCACAGCCCAGGATTTGCCTGGTGTGTCAAAGTCACCTACAAGCGTGGGTTTTTTGACGTTTGAAACGTCAATAATGTGCAGGCCACCACGGTGATCAGCAAGATAGATTAAATCGTCGACCATGCTCATGGTGTAGGCCAATCCGGTGGTTTGAATCGACGATACCCATTTCGGATTTTGTGCCTGGCTTATATCTACAATTTGTAAGCCATGGTCATCATCACCGATATAGGCATACCGGCCACGTACCACTACACCTTTGGATGAACCTGGTGTGTGAAAATTGCCCAGGTGTCTGGGCTGATGTGGAATACTAATATCATAAATATGTAAGCCTGAGAACCAATCAGCTACATAGGCAATATCGTCTTTAATATATGCGCGTCGGCTTCCACCTAGGTTAATGCCTTCATTTGAAATTTGTTGATTACTGCTGACTGAAAAATCGATGGCCAAGATTTCGTCATTAGTCGCCGCGTAGGCAATATTATTTTGTAGCGTTAAATGAAAAATACTGGTTTTGGGTTTGTATAGACTTCCAACTATTGGTAGCCTTGGGTTATCGACATTTAAGGTCGCGAGACGGTATTTATCGTTATTAACGATTACCTGAGTGGCCTGTGTCTCGGAAGAAAAAATTTCGGAAGATAAAACAGGACCAAGCTTATTGTTGCTACCGATCCAACGGATATTGTTTGGATCACTTATATCAAATAAGGTTAAACCCCGCGGACCGTCAGCAACATAGGCATAATCGCCAGCGATTTTTACTTCTAGGGCAGTACCACTGGTCGTGTGATTGTCCATAATCTGGAACTTAGTTGGTGTACTAAAATCCACAATGGCCAGTCCTAATCTGGGGCCAGTAATATAACCCAGTCCGTTTATAATTTTAATGTCACTTACAGTCTGAGCCATATCGATTTGATTTGAGAGATCTGGCGAAGTGCTGTGATTGACCGTTTGTTTTTCGATAACAGCGATTTTAGTATTTTCTACGACAATATATATATGGTCCTGCGCAACGGCAAATATCGATACATCATTGTTGATATTATACAAAGCAATCTGTTTAATGTTTTTCACCTCAGACACATCAATCGCGCTGATGGTTTTATTGGCAAGTGCGGCGTACATAATATTCTGCGCAAGCACTATGGAATTAATGGTGTCGGGAAATTGATATTTCGCAACGACTTCCATATTATTATCATTGGGTTTTATGATCAATAATTCACCAATGTGTGTGCTCGCGTAGATATATTGATTGTCTGATAGTAGTTGTGTCGCTGTGTTGTCCAGGGAGAGTCGGCTGCCTATGTAAGGGCCGCCGGGGCTGATAGACACTTCTTTAAGATCCTTGTTTTCGCCGGTATTAATACTGATCTCGGCCGCTTTGCCCGCAATAACAATGTTGGGCGCAATTTGGTAATCCAATTGGTTTTGTTGAGAAACGATTTTGAATGGTGGTGTACAGCTCAAACAGTTAAACAACAATAGGATACATAATGCAAAATATTTGATATTCATGTGATCATTTTATTTGAGTGTTGTGCGGTGGAAAAATCGCATTTTGTTACATCGCTTTCATAGCGAGCATAGCGTGGAGGTGGATACCAACACGCTGATGATTACTCTTTTATGGGGTTTTCTAGTAGATAAGGTGACTGCGGGTAGAGCTTTTCGGGTAAGACTGGGACGAGTTCCCCTTGGCTAGGACTATCCGGTACCGAATCTATGTTTTCAATGCGCTCAGAGTCAGCTACGCCCTTGGCTCTAATATATTTCACCAAAACCTTTGCCTCATAAAGTGATACTGGTGCAGGGTCGTAATACACACCACGAAATTCCTCATCAAGCTGTTTGAGGTAAATAAAGTACGTTCTACCCGCTAAAAAAGCGTAGTGGCGCGAACGGGATACAGCAATAGGTTCGTTTTGGTCGGTAAATTTAGTGTACGAATG
>Ga0316187_10000907_pt1 | contig 24577 bp, 17 predicted proteins | sample CroRivburrow1_MG_FD_204927 | JGI IMG/M metagenome (GOLD analysis project Ga0316187, IMG submission 204927) | Coastal sediment microbial communities from Maine, United States - Cross River worm burrow 1 | ecosystem: Environmental > Aquatic > Marine > Coastal > Sediment | place: USA: Maine...
ACGGGGAGTTGGGAAGACTACAAAATTCAACCCAAAGGTGGTGTCGTTAAGGGCGGAATTATCGGCTCACTTGTTCGTGTACCTACAAACCTAATCACCTATCCCTATCGTGCTTTTAAAGACATTACCATTCCCAAAGACAGTCGTATCGATTGTGAAGACATTCATTAGCAATCATTAAACCCCGTTTTCGCCAATGGCAACACTGCCTTCCAAGACCACCACACTACGCCCGTGCAGCACATAAGTATGGTTTTTATGCCATGGTTGCGTTGGTGGAGGTAAAATATCCTCAGGTGACGCCAGATAAGTATCAATGGCTCGATACCAATTGCAACCTGGGATGGTAGGCAAGATAAACTCATTATGATGATCGGCCATATTTATCATCACATGCAAATGAGTATCATTGGCATCCATAGCCGCAATTGTAAAGGCCAAAACTTGCGCATTATCATCCGACCACAAAGGTTGATCTGGTAACAAACCATGCCAGCTTATGTCGGGCATATTACTGCCATTACGAGGATTTCCGGTTAAGAAACGCCTGTCGCGTAAACAGCGGTGGCGTTTTCTAAACGCAATCATTTGCCGTAAAAAACGTATTTGTGCTTTATGAGTCTCTAAGCCCTTCCAGTCAAACCAACTCAGTTTGTTATCTTGACAGTAGGCATTGTTATTGCCTTGTTGAGAACGGGATATTTCATCGCCAGAATAAAGCATGGGAACTCCTTGGCTCAGCAATAATAAGGCGATACTGTTTTTACTTTGTCGCTGCCGTAAAGCGAGTATGTCTGTATTATCCGTATCACCCTCGACGCCACAATTCCAACTCAGGTTATCGTTATGGCCATCGCGATTGCCCTCGCCATTGGCGTCATTGTGCTTATGGTTGTAACTCAGCAGATCGTTTAAAGTGAATCCATCATGACAGGTAATAAAATTAATACTGTTAATAGGCAGCCGATCCTGTGGCTTATAGACATCACTACTACCCGTGATACAAGAAGCAACTTCGCCAATTACAACCTTGTCACCTCGAATAAAACGTCGAATAGTGTCGCGGTATCGACCATTCCATTCAGACCATCTAAATCCAGGAAAAGTACCTAACTGATATAAACCGGCAGCATCCCAGGTTTCCGCAATAATTTTTGTTGCTCTTAAGGTTTGTGAAAATTCAATACTCCAGGGTAAAGGCGCGTTATACATGGGTTCACCATCTTCCCCTCTCGAAAACACACTGGCCAGATCGAATCGAAATCCATCGACATGCATTTCTTTCACCCAGTAGAGTAAACTGTTGATAATAAAACGCGTCGCCAGTGGATGATTGCAATTTACCGTATTTCCACAGCCTGTATAATCTCGATATTTACGTTTATCCTTTTCCTCCAAGTGATACATTATGTCATTAAAAAGTCCCTTAAAATTAATGGTTGGACCACCCTCCCCACCTTCGGCAGTGTGATTATAAACCACATCCAATATGACTCCAATGCCTGCTTTATGGAATGCCTTGACCATATCGCGAAACTCTCGCACGTGTTGCTCTGGGTTTTTTGAATGACAATATCGAGGATGGGGAGCAAAAAAACTGTGGGTACTGTATCCCCAATAATTTTTTAGACCCAATTCAGCCGAAGATGGGGGCAAATCCTGCTCATCAAATGCCATGATGGGCATGAGTTCTACATCCGTTACCCCCAATTCTTTGAGATAGGGTATTTTCTCAATCAAGGCGGAAAACGTGCCGGGATGTTTAACTCCAGCATTAGGATGTCTGGTGAACCCGCCCACATGTAACTCATAAATGATACTTTCTTCCAATGGATGGTTAATAGGTTCATCACCCTCCCAATCATAGCTATTATCCACCACCACCGCGCGTATGGCGTTAGCGGCTTCGGAACCATTTTGAATCGTCACGTCATGCTTTTTGTGTTTAACATGACTGGTATGGAGAGCGGCTTTTGCCCGGTCCCATAGTTTATCGCTGACAGCCCTGGCCCAGGGGTCTAATATTGCAACTCGATGATCAAAACGATAGCCCGTATGTTTCGTGTCGCCAGGGCCATCCACAACCCAGTTGTAAACACAGCCCGCTTCAACACCATCCACAAAAACATGCCAGAAAAAAAATGTACGGTTAATGCTTGGATCAAGTGGCACAATCTGCAGTGGCGTTTTACTATCAACGTTTTCATATAAATAGAGACACACACTAGTAGCGTGTCGACTAAAAATACAAAAATTCACCCCTTCAGAATGTAAGGTGGCGCCGGTGGTTAAATTATTGCCAGGATAGATTAGGTATTGTTCTGCCATAATAATTACACAGTTATAATATTTTTTATTACTGGATCTATAGAAAATTATAGACCAGACTAAAGAAATATAGCTATAGAGGCAAGCGGAATGACAAAAAAAGGCAGGCGCCATCCATAGCATCTGCCTAAATAAACAGCCGGGAGGCTGTTTAGGGGTTGCACGGTGGGTTAATTGAATGCGACCACGTCATCGACTATTTGGTGCAAAACACGCTGTTGGGCCTTAGCTAATGAACAAAGGGAATCGTAGGCTTCTGTTCTGGAAACTTTGTATCGCTCCATCATCATACCCACAGCAATATTGGTTTTTCGCTTTTCTGAAAGCAGTAACTTAAGTCCTTCATTGGCTGCGCGTAAGATACCGATATCGGCAGAACGACTAAGGGCAACCTCAATGCTTGTCATTAGTTGTTTTGCAGGCGTGGAGACTAATAAACAGGCCAAGGCACCTAGATCGATTAACTCTTTTACGCTCTCATCATCCAAATTGCTGGTAGTTACAATAAATGGGGTTACATAGCGTTGGCGTAATACTCGAGCAAGGTCGATCCCCAGTTTACCCACGATATCAAGATTAATAACAACGAGGTCGACGCTGTTTCGATTTAAAAGTTCAAATGCGCTAGAAATTGTTGATTCGACAAATACTTCATATTCGGCCGCATAAAGGGCGTGGTAAACCGAATTGGCCTTACGCACATCTTTATCGAGGAGCAAAATACGAGATTTGTAACCTTCTTGTAAATATTTACTCATCACGGCAATGTCCTTATAGTAATAAAATAGATACAAATATTATTATTTAGGCAATAAGCCTAAGTGAATCGCTTGTATCTATAATAGGGACATCTTAAATTAGATGCTTGGCCTAAGGCGCCAATAGCTTATCTGAAGCATTATATTTATAAGTGAAAATTGTAAGTTGTTGATGAAATTAGAGAAAGCGGAAAAAAAGCGCCAGTAATGGCTGTTTTTGAATTGAATGTTAGCTAAGGGTTGCTAGTTTATTTGCCAGGTGGCTTGTTGCGCCATCCAATAATCCGATTGACGTGCTAGTTCTCGATTAAATATATCAACAGCCACCAAGTCTATACAAACATCGTATACCTTTGACATAATTTGTTGTTTTGGGCCAAGTTTTTTGGCGGCGTTGCGATAATATGTTTCGGGTGCCCCACAAGGTTTAAATTTAACAATGTCGACAAAGGATTTGGAGTTATTAACAATGTAAAAATTAAAGGGCTCTTTCGCCTTACTAGAAACAAAGGCGGGTTCTGAGGCACAACCAATGAGCAGCATAGTGATGATGAACACACATCCAGTTAATCCCAAATTTGGTATTTTTTTATACATATTCCTACCCACTTAAATATTCAAATATTTATAGATTACAAACTATTTATCAACTACAGTGATTACCAGAAAAAAATCTAAATCCTTGCACTAATTGTCGGCCTGATGAAGAAACTCTTGACTACCATCGTGGACAATTTATCGACCATAGCGCGCATAATTTACCTAATTATTGAACAAAATTCCAGTTAAGTTAAATTTGGCAATTTATCCAAAACATTTCGTATAGCGGCATTTAGACGTGACTTTCGCTCTTGATTAGAAATCATCAAAGGATTTATTTGTCTTTACACTTGTACAGGAAACCAGGCTGAATATCACCAAAAAACATAGTCCCATAGGTATTTTTCGCATAAACTCTCTCTCTTTAGAATACCGACATTTACCATGCCGCGATAATAACACAATGTTTACAGTTTTTTTCAAGAAATGTGACGAAGTTCCTATAAACCATCTTAGAGTCATCAATTGGAGAACCACATTTGGGCAACAAACATAATTTAAATCGTGAAATAGCGTCTCTCGGTACCTGGAAACAAAATTGTTAAGCTGCATCCCAGCCAGCCTATACCTCGATGTTCACTAATAAAAAAAGCCCGTTTAGTACGGGCTTTTTTCTTGATAATATTTTGAAAATTTTTCATTATACCGTCCTTGGTATTTGTGTATGTGGTGTACGAAATTCGCTGGGACAAACACCGGTCCAGCGTTTAAACGCACGGGAAAAATTGGCAGGCTCTGAAAAACCTAAGAGAAATGTTATTTCATTTATAGACATTTCTGACTGCTCCATATAATGTGCGGCCAATTCACGCCGCACATCTTCTAGCAACTCTTTATAACTCGCACCTTCTTTTTTTAAGTTACGCTGCAAATTTCTTAAGCTGGTCACAAGTGCTTCTGCAACTGACTCTTGTGAAACCTTCCCCGAGGCTAACTGTTCGATTATCTTGTAGCGAACTTGTAAGCTTAAATTGCTACGATGATATCGTGATAGATAGTCTGCGACAATTTTATCATTTTCCAGTGCCAATTGAGTATTGGCCGTGGGTAGTTCTTTTTCGAGATCGGATTTGTGAAAATAAATACTGTTCTCTGCAGACGCATATTCAATCGGCACGCGAAAGCATTTCTCGTAAGGCTCTACTTCGCCAGGAGTTGGACGCATCATGGTCACTTTAATAGGATTAAATTCTTCACCAAAACTTGTACGACAGAGTTTGACGACTAAGGCCAGATTCGCGTCGTTGTGTTCATCTGCGCTCGGGCAAGTGGTAATGGGATTTATAAGAGTAAATTTAACTTCGCTACCAATAATCTGCACACTTACGTTACTCTTATCGGATAAAACACGAATATATCGTTCCAAGCGTTGCAGGGCTTCCATTAATGTTGTACTTGCCAACCATGAAAATCCCAGGGCGTGTGCATTAGTAGGATGCCAAGATTGGGCCACCGTAAGTCCGAATCCTGGGTCGCCGGTGCGGTTTACGGCCAGCTTCCACAAATGATACAAATTTGTATCCTTGTAGCGCGCGTTGGGTTTATACAATTTTTCGGGATCGAGACCCGCTTCTTTGAACAAAGCTTCGGCATCAAGCCCATAGGATTCTATAGCTCGCCAAACTGCAAGAGCGCCTGATGCTAAGGTGGTGTAATACATAGTTTAACCAGCTTTAGTTTAAAGGTTAGGACTACACATAATACGCCGTTAATAATTCATTTGGTATCGGTAAATGGCTCTAAATCAATCGCTTAATAAACTATTCGCATATAATGATAACACAATTTTTCTCCAGCTCAATCAGTCTAGCAGAGCCGCAAGTTATTAAAATTACGTTTATTAACCCGAAATATTGGAATTTTCGGCTGTATTTGCACAAATATTGCTTATTTATTACTCAGAAGGCGACCCACTTCTCGAATGTCGAAAATCATGTTCTCTAGGGATAACAATCTGGCGTCAAATGATTAATCGTATTTGTATACTAGTCGATAGTATTATAATTGCATCAGTATAGTATTAGTAAATCACAAGAATCCCATAAGTAACCAAAGAAAAGAAGATACCAGAAAAAAGTGCTTAATCTATCGATCACCAATTTAATGCGCACAACTAAGTGCCTAGTGTTAATTACCTTATTTAGCTCTGGAAATCTTTTTGCAGACGATCGGTCAAATGCCTATGACTTTTCTTTCAAAAATTATTTTAGAGGCTTAGGCGACGAAATAAGCGAAAAAACAAAACACCATTATTTACATATTAAATCTTTTGCCAATACCTTGAATCAGGCACTTCCTATAGGAAAATGGTTGAAAAATGGTAGTTGGGAACTTGACTTGATGAGCCACAAAATACAGTTAGATAGTCCCGTACCCAAACTCAATCAAATAGAGGACAGCGTGGGATTGGAATTAATGACCATTAACAAGGCCTGGAATATTAACAACTTCACTTATCGTATCGGTGTGGGAACTGTTGCAACTGACCAAAGTCTAGCGGCTGAACAATTTTCTTGGGAAGCGGACAATGGATTATTACCCCAGTATTCACAAGACGGATTCACTATGGGCGGAGTAGCCAGTCAGGGTTCTATATATACTTTAATCCACTTAAATCGAGGTGTATATTTAAGCCTTGCAGGAAAGCTAATTTATGCAAACGGAGCAAGCTCAACCTCTGGTATAGATATCAACCAGCGCTCTGTTCATCTTGTTATAGGATTAAGCGGCTTATTTTAAGTTGTTTGTGGGCTTACTGCACAAAAATAACTAATAAGGGTCTCCACGAACTTAAATGTGCGTGGAAACCATCATCAGTATAATATTTAACCTTGAAACATTAGTATTTCATCTGTTTAAACATACCCTTAACGGCATAGTCCAAACGATTACGAATACTCGCTTCGGAACGATCCGAGCTGACATCACCCACAGCAACGCCACCCCACACAGGGTTACCGGTGGCTGGATCTATCATTACAATAACAAGTGCTGCTTTAGGTACATTTTTTAACACATCTAGTTGTTGCTCTGAATCTTTGACAATTTCCTTAGCGGCCATATCAACGCCTGCCATATAGGCAATCATCACATCAGGATTTTCTCCGACCTGGGTGAGCCCCTTGCTTCTTAATTCTCTACCAATCAACCACTCCAGTTCAGAATCAATATCAACATTTGACGGTTCCCACTGACCTTTGGGGTCATAAAGAACTTCAGCGGAGGCCAACCAAGCAAAGGTCTTATATCCATTGAGCTGCACTTTAGGATCTGACTCAGTTGATATTTTAATATCCTTGGTCGGTGTCATCGTGGTGCAAGACGTTAAAAATACCACTCCCGTGGCAATTAGTAGCATAGTCAATTTTTTCATATTATATCCCCTTCATTTAATCTAAAAAGCCTCATTTTGTTTCTAATCTATTCAAAATTAACGATTCTGATAGCGACTCAGATCCAGTATGCCCGCATCATCTGGATAATCATGCTGATATTTCTTGTGGAACCAGTCGGAGGTTTCCCAAAAATTCGGATTCGTGCGCCTGATACCGAATTTCTCGATAAGCACATTGTATTTCGCAAAACCGTCGACTGATTCGTATAATTCAATAAATTGATCCAACTCATCCCTGTTAATCTGAAGAAAAAAATTGGGGTAAGCACCCACAAAACCTTCAACGATATCGATGCTGTCTTCTGAATGAATACGCATTTTTTCACTAGGTATTAGCGAGGTATTGTTGAGATAGGCCTTATTACGAAGAATGGTGTATACCAAATCGTTTTCCACCGTACCATCTACAACTATGCGTAACATGCTCACGTTGGGAAAAATATTGGTTGCTTCTCCTCCAATGGCGCTAATTCTTTTCAAGGATTTTTGTATATAGGTAGCGTCCTTGCCTATTCCTGCCGCCTCACATTTTGCAGCATGCTCGCTACACAAATTTATATAATCGATGTCTTTCTGCGCATCTTTCAAATGCCTATGTAACTTAATGAAAAATTCGGTTTTGACATCCTCGGATTCATATTTAATCGCCGTTTCACGTTGAGCGTTGTATTTTGCGACATTTTTTACATACTTTTGAGCCCGCTTCGTACCACGATACCAGTGCTCATATATACCCACCCGCTTATCGGCTGGGAGAAACTGCAAAAAATAAAGCTCGGACTCAACACGCAAAAAATCCATATACAGGCGTGCCGATAACTGGTGCGGCAAAGTCCCATAAACATCAAAACCGGCAACCAGCAAATAATGTATACGTTCCAGAATAGGATAATCAATAATCCATCCAGTCTTAGGTACTTCGCCTACAAATCCCTTTAACACAGTTGCCGATCCATAGTGCCGATACACCGTTAAGGCTGCATTTTTATTTACCTTGTCTCCATCCCAAACCTGATCAATACCAAAACTGTACTTGCCCGGATATTTCTCCGTCAAGTAGGCAACCTTTTCTTTCATGTATTTATTTTGAGACCTGCTATAGGTCATCCACATTGCCAATACTGCTGCGCTGTTTTCTTCTTCTGACGGCATCCTTAAATCACCGCTTACTTGGGCCAAAAAGTCAGAATCACTGCTTATATCACTATTATCCGGATCAAAAAATGCCACCCAAAAATGATCATCTATGACACTTAATGCAATTGAACCACGACAAACTGGGCCTTTAATAAATCCATTAATGAAGAAGTGCGCATCATCAAGCATAAACTTATAGCGATTTTTCGAGGGTATTGCTGCAAAGGCCTTAAAAGGATTGGCCGATGTCTTTACTTCATAGCCTGGTAATTTTTCGACGGTGTAATCAGCGTCGAGAAATAGCGCTTTCATACGTGCCATTTTTTTATCATTGAGTGTATATGGCAAATGGGTCTTGCTAACAATCGTTCGATTATAATGTTTTAATCGGTAATAAACCTGTTCAACACCGGGATCATCGTAGGGCCATACACTGGCAATAATGTCTATCGGTTCACCCGGCGGGGTACGAGACCTCACCAACTCATAGTACTCACGATCGGCTAACGTATCAAAATACAGATGCCCCAAAAATAGATGCTCGTAGAGATAGCGAGACATTAGCCGTTGCTTGTTCTCCGAGCCGTTAAAGAATGCTTCCCACTTTTTAACTTCACTTTTTTGTTGATTTGATATTTCGACCTTGGGTTCAACAAGGCCACCTTGTTTTAACCAGGTCTCGATGGTTTTAAATTCGCCATAACTAAGCGCCGGAAAGGCAAATGGCATTCCCCATTCCGGATGTTTTTTCTCGAGTTTTGAAAAATTTTCCACCATAGTACATTGCTGTTTGTGTACGTATGATTGATCACCGTGTAACTCGGTACCCACATCGTATGCTTTGGGTAAGCGCCCCTCTGTAGGGAATGAACTTTTGCGTTTAAGCGTTAACATTTTATACAATAGGGAATTATCAAGATTATTTTGCGCATTTTGATTTCGTTCGTTTAATACTGGATAAAATCCTTTTTCACGCCATTGCGCAGTAGTAGTGGCATCTATTCCCAAGCGTGTAGGTTCCTGCGCAATAAATCGCCTACCATTGTAGACAGGAAGAGTCGTTGCGCCACGATCTAGGCCCTCAAAAGAGCTAAATTTGAGTTGGCAAGGCGCATCATAACAGGCATGACAGACGACACAACGCTGATTGAATATGGGTTGCACCTCTTTGGAATATGACACAAAGGACCCGCCATATTGTTTTTTTATTTCCGCCAAGCTGGCAGTACGCTCCTGCGGTGCAGTTGGGCCATAGAGTTCTTCGTAGCGCACACTAGAAGTGGTGCAGGCCGTAATCAGTATGCTTACAATTAAAGCCTGTAAACCCCTTAATCCTATAAGCTTTGTATCCATAATGTCTAACACTATAGCCTTAGTTTTTGATAGCTTATTGGCAATCAGGATATTCAGCCATTAAATATTCAATCTCCGCATTGACTTCATCCTGAGTTTTAATTGGGCCAGATATCTTACGGGATGCAGTCATACGCCAGATAGGTTTATTATTGACATTATCAACCACATTAATTATGCAGGTAACCTCTTCATCCGTATCCGCTGGTGCCGTCAATAACGGTGAAATTTCGTTTCGAATGGGTTCCAGTGTCAAGCCTTTACTGGCCTTTAAACCCAAAACAAACTGCACATTGATATCCGCCGCATTTTCATTTGGCGCATAGCCTTTGTTAATCAATGCCTGAGCGATTGCAGTACTCATCACTTGTTCAATATCTTCGCGACGGCTGTTATCGACTTTCATAGCCGACAACTTGAATGACTTAAAGGCATTAAATTCGGCACGACGGTCAAAGGTGAGCTCCTTTTGACCACGCGGTGCCCCAGATTGTTCGCGTTTTTCCAAGCGTAATTTAAGCGACAAATTATTTCGCGAATCGGCTAAGCGCAAGGCCTCTTGTTCAGAAATTCGGCCTGCTTGATGTAATTCATACAAGGCATCATCAAAAATCTGACTACCCTGTTGTTTGCTTTGTTGCATGGCATCTTTGATTTTTTCCAAGTTGCCTTTTTTAATGAGATCAGCGACAAACGGAGTGTTCATCATAATTTCAACAGCCGCTACGCGGCTTCCATTAATTCCATGCGCCAAGCGTTGCGACACAATCGCTTTTAAATGTAAGGAAAGATCCATTAACACTTGTTTGTGAGCTGTTTCCGGGAAAAAATTCAAGATGCGCTCCATAGCCTGACTAGCGCTATTAGCATGTAGTGTTGCTATACAAAGATGTCCGGTCTCTGCATAGGCAATGGCATGCTTCATGGTATCCAGATCGCGAATTTCACCAATCATTATGACGTCTGGTGCCTCTCGAAGCGCGTTTTTTAAGGCATTGGTATACGACAGGGTGTCCAGCCCGACTTCGCGTTGATTTACCAAAGACGTTTTATGTTGATGAATAAATTCAATGGGGTCTTCCACCGTTAAGATATGACCGGTACGTTGCTGGCTACGATAATCAATCATTGAAGCTAGCGTAGTGGATTTGCCAGTACCAGTGCCACCCACTACTAAAATCAAACCTCTCTCTTCTAAAATAAGTTCTTGGAGTTTATTCGGCAGACCCAAGGCACTGATAGAAGGTACCTCGCCTTTGATATAACGTGCAACTAGAGCAGGTTCACTGCGTTGCCGATATATATTAATTCGAAATCGCCCTACGTTGGGTAAATTCAGCCCCATGTTTAACTCCATGGTACTTTCGAAACATTTCGATTGCTCATCATCCATGATGGAATAAATTAATTGTTGGGCTTGCTGAGGGGTAACGAGTTCATTACTAATGGGAGTGGCGTGACCTTCGATTTTTATGGTGGGAGGCGCGCCAACGCTTATAAACAGGTCTGAGGCCCGTTTATTAACCATATGTGCTAATAAAGCGGTTAAGTCCATTTTAATCTCATTCTCTTCTTACTAAGAGGAACAGGTAATAGCAACTGGATAAACACAAGTTTAAGCCCACAGATTACCCAATAATCCGTGGGCATTAGGCGCGGCTTTTGCTCCACGCCATTTAATGTTTTAATTATTCTGCTTATTTTCCACCTGGGGGAAATTTAGCAAGCATGCCACCAACAGCATCATTCAGGAGTTTGTCTTTCTTTTCATCTTTAGCGTATTGATTAATTTCGGCTTGGGCTGATCCCCGCCAAACGAGTTGGTGTGTGCCAGCGTCGACAATATCCAGCATTAAGGAACCTTGCTCGTATTGATAGACATCGACACCGCCAGCATAGGCATAATTCCAACCCCAACCCGGCGCGTAACCGTAATAATTATTCATCGATGATACACTGACTTTTTCATCTAAAGCCACATGATAGGCGACATAGATATCAGGTTTATCACTCGCCAAACTGAACCCCTTTGCCGTCAAAACTTTTTCCACTGCGTGTCTAATCCGTTTATCTAACAAGGGACTGTCCAACCTTGGATTACCGGTCACTTGTTGTGGTTTAGGTTCCCAGGCAAATGTTTTATATTTGCTAAAATTTGCAGTCGGATCTGCATCAGAGGTGATCTCTAATGTTGAACACCCAGACATCGCTATAAGTAACAATGACCCCAGAATCCGCTGAATAAATTGCATTTTTATAATCTCCATAAATATCTATCCCCATTAACAATACAGACAAATTAGTAGTAATTTTATTGCATTTTATAGACTATTTTACGACAAGTATACGGCATTATTCCAGTTTCAAGCTCAGATCTGGCTGGCAAATTGGCAAAATTGAGCACTTTTATTGTGTATGAAAAGAACAATGTGGAAATTTTGATATTAGCCAACACAAAGAATTCGTGACAGTGGTACTATTCATAGCCTATGCTATGGTATACATCAAGTCACTAATAATTAAAGATAATCGCCGAATATGGAAACGGACCACAGCTCTTTTACTGAACAAATCACCAAATCTCTTTTTATTCGTATAGCGCTGGTCAGTATTGTGCTTGCGGTGGTGTTTAGCCTGGTTGCCATTTATTTTGAACGTAATCGCATTAGCCATGCTATATCGTCAGATGCCATGGAAGGTGCACAACGGTTTATACAACAAACTGGTGGTCTAATTGAGGAGGTTAATGATAGCAACATAGCATCATTGCAACAAAAAGCTCAGAAATTTGTTGAAACCAGACGATCTTCACGCCTCGGACATTTTGTGGAAACACGCGTTTTTGATCCAAGTGGTAAATTACTCATTCACATGACGGATGACAAATACCCAGACATTAAAACCGTGCAGGCTGAGCTAGACACTTTGAACCAGGTTGTATCTGCCAGTAGCCCTATTAACACCAAGGTCATACGCATAAACGACCAACCTTATCTTTTTGTGTCATTCCCAATTTTTAGTCCCACGGAGAAAAACCTGGGATATGTTAGCGGAGTGTTTGCACCGTCAAAAGCGATTCTTAAGGAACGCGATAACCGCATCGCACGTACCATTTTCTCAGTCATATTAGTGGTGTTTCTTACGGCGTTACTTCTCTACCCTATTGTTCAGGCGTTAATTCGGCGCGTCTTAAAATTGTCCAGAGCCTTATTAGATTCAAACCTTGAGATAATTACCGTACTAGGTAGCGCCATCGCCAAGCGTGACAGCGATACCGACCAACACAATTACCGAGTCACAATATACGCTGTAAGAGTTGCTGAAAGTCTAGGATTGTCCGTTCCTCATATCCAGAGTTTGATGAAAGGTTCATTTCTACACGATGTTGGAAAAATAGGTATTAGGGACAATATATTATTAAAGCCTGGTAAATTAGACGAAGATGAATTCGCTATTATGAAAGGACATGTCAAACACGGTGTAGACATTGCCAACAGGGCTGATTGGCTGTCTGATGCAGTAGATGTTATTAATCACCACCATGAAAAATATGACGGTAGCGGCTACCCTAAAGGTTTGTCCGGAGATGATATCCCTATCAATGCAAGAATATTTGCCATTGTTGATGTGTTTGACGCCTTGACGAGTCAGCGTCCTTATAAAGCTGCTTTTACCATCACAGAGTCCTTACAAATCCTCGAACAGGGCCGAAACACACATTTTGATCCGAAAATACTGGATTGTTTCAACCGTGTCGCCGATGCCTTACACAGCGAATTTTCAACCTGCGATGCTAGCCATCTAGAGAAAGTATTACAACAGATTACCCACCAATATTTTGTATTTGGTGCCACTGTGGAAGAACATAAGAACAAGACTTAATTGACGTAGCGTGTGCTGTGCGCACGTGATGTTTGGGAGATATTGCAAAATAAACGTGCGCACGGCGCACGCTACGATTGGAAGTTGAAATGCATTCCCACGCAGGAGCGTGGGAACGAGAGTAGCCTTTAACCTTTAACCTTTTACTTAGTCGGTCGCAATCTGATTTCGATTCGCCGGTTTTGGGCGCGTCCCTCGGCGGTATCATTTGGCTGGATGGGGTGGGTCTCGCCATAAGATACAGCAGCCAATTTATCGATATCTAAGCCATTCTTTTCAAATATTCTTACCACACTGGCTGCACGTGCGCCGGCAAGCTCCCAGTTGCTAGGATAGCGCTTAGCCAGTCCACCGGTAATCGGTATATCATCCGTAAATCCTGCAACGACAATTTGATATTTTACAGTCTGTAACTTGTCGCTTACTTTTGTCAAAACTGTTACTCCACTTTTATTTAAATCCGCCGATCCTGAAGGAAATAAAATTGCCTCAGTGAGGTTAACAACCAATCCATCTTTCATTTCTTTAATGGTCATTTGCTTGGCTTGTAGCTCGGTATTTAGCTCACCCACTAAATCATCATATAGCTTGTGTGTCTCTTGTTCACGTTCTGCCGCTACTCGGAGTTGTTCTTGTGTTTGGGCTAATGCCTTTTCCTTTGTCACCAACTCTTCAGAGGCCATACTTAATTCAAGGCTGGTATTCCTCAAAGCATCATTTTTTGCTGCTAGTTCCTCAGCAGTTAATTTTAGTTTTTCTTCACGCTCTCTTAACGCCTGCTCTTTGGCACTTAGTTCTGTACTGGTTTTATCTAATTCCAAACCTAACTTCTTGGCCTGTTCTTCATAGGATGCGACTTGGTTTTTAAGCATGGCATTATTGTTTTTAACGGCGTCCCGATCTTTTTTTACCGCGCCCATCTCGGCAAGCGCTTTTTCGTGAGTAGATGTGGACACACAACCCGACAGCACTATTACGAGAAAACCTATCACGATTAGAAAACTTGATCTTACGGAGGACAACAAACAAGACCCTACTGGTATATTTGTCGATTTTGAACGCATTAATTTCTCCTTATTTTTTATTTTCAATTAATAATTACGCACGGATCAAAAGCTTTAAAATTTTGGTAATTCTAACCTTAAACTCTATCACCTGCAAAATGCTTAAACTACCAATGCGGATCCAGGCTTACTGAATACCATTTTTGATTAAATAATAATCGATACACGTCCTTATATCCTATCACCAAACATTCCCGAGAGAACATTAATACCGACTAATCAATCAGTTAACTCAAGACTAGAAAGAAGTCAAACTAGAACTAAGAATTAGCGGCTTTTTTAAGATTTTCTTTTTCACTGACACGATAACAGTAAGAATCCATCTCAAGCAGCATATCCTGCGCAATAGCATATTGTTTCTCTTTCATTAAATTCTCTATCTCACGACTTAAGCGTGTAATTTCAGGAAAACCCAGGCTTGTTCCTAAACCTTTGAGACGATGAATTTCGAATCCCGCTTTGCTAAAATTGGAATGTCTAAAATTTTGTTTTATTTTAGACATACAGCTTGGTAACTCTGACAGAAACCGCTCTCTGATAATTTCAAAATCATGATCATATTGCTCATCACTGTCCTGGGTTACTATTTCATTTGATTCGGTGGCATTTAAAAATGTGGCCAATGTTTGGTAAAAACGTGACTTATCAATCGGTTTGGTGAGAAATTCATTGGCACCGAGATCATTGCATCTCTGTTTTTCATCTTGCATTGCGTTGGCCGTCAACATTACAACTGGGGTTTTATTACCTGACTCTCGAATATACTTTAGAGCTTCCGCACCGCCCATTTGAGGCATTTGCATATCCATTAATATAAGATCATACGTCTGGTGACGAAGTGTATCCAGTACTTGTTTTCCATTTTCGACAATATCAAGTTTAACACCAATGCGTCGAAGCATTAACTTAACAATGGCTTGATTGTCTTTGCCATCTTCGGCTAATAATATCTTACCGGATAACGCTGGAATATTACTATTTTGGTTATTGTTGCTATTATTTTTCTGCTCATCATGTGAATGGATAAATGCAGTTCCAGAAACCTGTTTTGCTGAAATGACAAGCTCAAACTGGCTACCTTCGCCAGGCACACTCTTACATGTGATTTCGCCGTCGAGCAATTGCGCTAGTTGACTAGAGATACTTAAACCAAGCCCAGTACCACCATATTTTCGTGTAGTCGATATATCAGCTTGTGCAAAGGATTCAAACAAGTGCTGTTGTTCTGTTTCGGACATACCTATGCCTGTATCACTAACACCAATATGCAAATGCTGTTGGTTTTGATCGTAAGATACGTCTATGCTAATCCTACCTCGTTCTGTAAATTTAATGGCGTTACTACACAAGTTTAATATTATTTGTCTGAGACGTGTTGGATCAGTCTCGATAATCGAAGGCAGAGGATATTCAAAATTCAGCCTAAACTCCAAACCTTTTTCCTTTACTATATCGCCTAGCACTGATCGGATATCAAGTACCAAATCAACTACGGATACCGGTATAATTTCAATGGCCAATAATCCGGCCTCGATTTTCGAAAAATCTAAAATGTCGTTAATTAATTGGGCCAAGTGTTGACCATTGCTTATTATGCGCTGCTTACAGTGTAAGCTCTCGTTATCACTAATATCGTTTTCTAATAAAGTTTCCGCAAATCCAATGACCGCTGCCAATGGCGTACGTATTTCGTGACTCATATTCGCTAAAAACTGTGATTTGTGCTCAGTGGCTTGCTGCGCGGCATCTCGTGATTCACTCAATGAGGATTCGATCTCGGCGGTTCGTCTGACCACGATAATCGCAATAACCAGTATCATCAATATTGCCATTCCACCCATCGAAATAGCGGAAAAATAGAGACGATTAAAACGATTCAAACTATAGTTAAAATGCTCTTCAGCTGTTTGCTTTTGGATATTAATTATGTCAGTCAAGGCTGATATAACGGTATTTTGAATGGGTATTACCTGCTCCAACATTATCTTGTTCGCAGCATCGTCGTCTCCAATTAGATAGCGTTCTGCGGCCTCTAATTGTGCGGTTTGACCGCTGCTAATAACGGGTTTTATGGTATGCCATACCTGTTTTTCCACGCCCATCTCATGTTCCATGGACAATAATTCCATGCGTGCTGCAACAAATTTTCCAGCTCCTTCGTTGAACTGCATAAACGCCTCATCACGTTCAAATTCATCCGTCACAATACCCATTCGATGTAATAAAAGCGCTCGCAAGCGTGCTGCATCGCGCATTTCACCCAATAAATGGTTTTGCTTTTTATGGCTGTATATCTGTTTAAGGTTTTTTTCCGTGGCCAATACACTGGAGATTCGGATAAACATAAGCGCGGCAACAACAAGAATCACCGTTCCAAAACCCGCGATTAATATCAACTTTGAATTATATTGACGCATCAATTTTTTTATATACTTTAATTTTCAATAAGATAGACCAAACCCTGGACCAATACAATACCCCAAACTAAAGCTTAGTTATTCTTTATACTATTCGTCTATAAGGGGGTGAACTTTAACGCTTATTTTGCAAGATACAGTCCAGAATACAGATTAGGAAAACCCACAAAACTATAACTGAATTAAGAGGCTTGAGGCGCAAATGGGGTGTTGGTTTTGAGTATAAATGACTTAAGGTCTTCCAGAATATGGTAGGTCGCGGGCACCAAGATAAGACTGACGACGGTGGCAATCATAACACCGAAGGCCAGAGAAACTGCCATGGGAATTAAAAATTGTGCTTGTACACTCTTTTCCAGCATTAGTGGTGTTAGGCCAGCAAATGTGGTCAACGATGTTAATAAAATGGGACGGAATCGTGCTGATCCCGCTTCTCTAATGGCTTTTGCGACAGCCACACCACGACGGCGTTGGCGATTGATAAAATCAACCAAGACCAAATTATCATTTACCACCACACCAGAGACCGCAATCATGCCACTTAATGATAATAGGCTCACGTCGAGGCCAAGAATCATATGTCCGATAATGGCGCCGATAAGGCCAAAGGGTACGGCGCTAAGCACCATTAAGGGCTGTAAATAAGATCGAAAAGGTATGGCCATTAAGGCATATATACCCAAAATAGACAATACAAAGCCTTTAATCATTGAATCAATTAACTCTTTTTGGTCTTTTTGGCTACCGGATATATCCCACTTAACACTATCAAATTGCGTCTCAAACGCGGCTAAATAGTTTGCCCTTAAATCATCCATCACTTGACCGGTTGTCGTTTTGCTCTCATCGACATAAGCTGTCACTTTTATAATGCGTTTTCGATCAATTCGTTCTATTAGGGATGGACCAATGTTATATTGAACCTCAGCCACGCTTAACAAGGGTACTTCTGCGCCGTTTTCTAAGCGAATAATCATATTTTCCAAAGAAAACAAGGTTTGTCTATCCACTTTGGGATATCGCACAAACACTTTTACCTCGTCGCGCCCACGTTGAATACGTTGCACCTCTTCTCCGTAAAATGCCTGTCTAACCTGGCGCGCCATTTCTTGTAGATTAACGCCGAGGTCCCGTGCTTGAGGTTTTAGACTTAACTGCACTTCCTGCTTACCATTTTGAAAAGAGTCTTGCACATCATAGACACCGGGATATTCACGCAAGCGCAATTTTAATGCATCGGCAGCGGACTCTAACTTGTCAAGGTTTAAACCTGCTAATTCCAAACTAATACCAGGGCCGGAATGACCCATAGTAGACTTAAAGCTTAATTTTTGCGCACCAAGAATTTCACCCACGGTCTCTCGCCAACGACGCATGATCTCGGCATTACTCACACTGCGATTTTCTGCGGGTACAAGCTCCAAAGCTACCTCACCAACATGGCCGCCTGTATTACCGGTACGCCCCATAGGTTGAGATCCAACGCTTGTAATCATATTTTGAATTTCTTCACCACCCGTTTCGTTACGCAGTTGTTCTTTTAATGCAATGGCAGCCTGTTGTATCCTATTAACAGAAATTTCAGTCGTACTAATATGTGTACCCTGTGCGAAACTGACAGTTGACACCATCATATCCCCTTCAACCTTGGGAAAAAAAGCCAGTCGTAACCAACCACCAAATAAGATGGCTAAAAATATCATTAGTATGCTCAGGAAAATGGCAACGGTTGCATAGCGCCAACGTAGAGCAAAGGCTAAAAATGGCCGATAACGCGTAGAAATAAACCGCTCAACGGTATTCGCAAAGGCTTGTTGTTTTGCGGAAAAAAAATGCACAAATTTGGATTCATTCTTCTTTACGGATTTTAAACCAGACAAATGCGCAGGCAAAATGAGTAGAGATTCCAACAGAGAAAATATCAAGGTCGCAATGACAACAACCGGAATGGCCATCCAGAGCTTGCCAGAGGTGCCGGGTAAAAACAAAATGGGCATAAATGCTGCAATACTGGTAAATACAGCAAATATCACTGGCATGGCGACATCCTGAGCCCCTTTTATAGCACCCTGTAAACCATATTCGCCACCACGATTGTGGGTGTAAATATTTTCACCGACAATAATGGCGTCGTCTACCACAATACCCAAGACCAAAACGAAGGCAAACATGGAAATCATATTAATGGAACCACCCGCGTAGGGTAAAACCCAGAATGTCCCCATAAAGGATATTGCGATACCTACGCTTACCCAAAATGCCAAACGCCAGCGTAAAAATATAACTAATATAGTAAAGACAAGCAATAATCCAACCGTTGCATTATCAATGAGCAGTTTCATGCGCCCTTTAAATATACGTGATCGATCTTGCCAGATGTTTAGCTTGATATCTTTAGGTAGTTGCGCCCGCTTTACAGCCATATAGCTTCGGACTTGATCGGAAATTTCCAGTATGCTTTGCTCCCCAGCCCGATAGACGGTCAATATAACACCCGGCTCTCCGTTAAATTTGCCAATAAGATCGGATTCTTCAAAACCATCGGATATCGTTGCCACATCTGCCATTGTAATTCGACTGCCATCTGGCTCGGCGCGTAGCAGCACTTGCTCAAACTGTTCGCCACGATACTTTTGACCCTGGGTGCGTAATAAAATATCACCTTCTTTAGTCTTTAATACCCCTCCCGCAAGATCCAAGGAAGATCGCCGTAACGCATCGGCAACCTCAGCAAAGCTCATTTGGTAACGATATAATGCAGCCTCTGATATATTAATAGAAATCTCATAAGGGCGAACATTGACAAGTTCAACTTGCGTGATAGAAGGTAGATTTACCAGGTCGTCTCTGACTTGTTCTGCCAATTGTTTAAGGGACAGTTCATCGGTCGGTCCTGATATTACCAAGTTAACCACTCTATTTCGGATACTGATCTCGCGAATATCAGGCCTTTCCGAATCGGCCGGGAAATTGGTTATGGAATCTACTCGGGACTTAACTTCATCAAGTAATTTAGTAGTATCATAGCTAGACATCACTTCGACGGTGACGCTGGCCATATTTTCCATTGATTTGGAACTTAACTTCTTTATGCCGTCCAAATCATGAATTTTTTCCTCAATTTTAGTGCTTATGGCCTTTTCAACTTCTGTGGGAGAAGCTCCCGGATAGGCTACACTAATAGTGATTATGTCTAACTCAACATTGGGTATGATTTCTTTGCGAATTTCTGGCAAAGACAAGGCACCCGCCACAAGTATGAGTACCATTGCCAAATTAGCGGCTACGCGGTTAGATGCAAACCAGGCAATTGTAGCGTTCAATTAATTGAATTCTCTTTATTAAAAGTGATGTCCGCAACACGCAATAGCATACCATCCACAACAGCATCCAATGGCGATATGATAATGCTGTCGCCATTCTTAATGCCGCCGTTAATATAAACATGATCTGGACCACGAAACAACACGCTTACTTTGAGTAATTCTAAACGTGATTCCTTATTTAAAAGCCATACAATATTATTACCGTGCAAGGCGCTACGCGGCACTACATAGGTTTCGCTAAACTGGCGTCCTTCAATTTCTGCTTGCACAAACATACCCATGGATAAGGGAGGTCGCTCGGGTTGAGCTAGATCCTGATCGTAAGGATTTAAAACTTGGGCAACCAAGTATAAAAGACGATTTTTTTCATCAATACCCGCTTCCGTACGCACAACCTCTCCTTGCCAACTGTAGATACGTCCGGCAAATTTACCCTGAAAGTTAACCATTGGCCCGGATTTATCTTGTTTAACATCTTGATAGCTATAGGGAATATCCAACAAACCTGCTTGCGTTTCCGATATGGGCAAACGCACCTCGGCAATATCCACCGCATATAAATGAGCCAAATTTTGCCCAGGGACGATATATTGTCCGACACCGACCATTTTTTCTAACACTCGGCCATCGAAAGAAGCGCGGATATCGCAACGTTTTAATTGTAACTTGGCAATCTCCAAATCGGCTTGTGCTGCCTTAAGATTGGCTTTAGCTTCTTCCAATTGAGGGCGTTTTAGAGCATAGGCGGTTACACTGTGGCTCTTCTTCCCCATGGATTCTATTTCCTGCTTAGCCTGGTTGAATTCTACTTCAGCCTTTGCCAGTTGCTGTTTCGCCCGCGCTACGATGGCTTTGGCCTTGGTAATCGCCAGACGATATTCGCTTTTATCCACCGTTAACAAGACTTCATTGTTTTTAAAAAACCCGCCGTTAGCAAATTTCGAAGAAACATTGGTAATTTTTCCAGAAACCTGTGCAGCTAACTGTATGGACGTGCGCGGTGTAACTGTCCCCTGAGTTAATACGGGAATTTTAATATCTTGTTCGAGCGCCGTTAATACTTCCACTAAAGGTGGCTTTACTTCAACCGCGAGACGTTTAACTTTAGGACCATTAGCAAATATCTGCCAAGCCACAGAAGCACCCACAATTAATATTATAACGGGGAAAAAGATTTTAATCGTACCTGTCATATTTATATGATATACCGTTGTTTGCTAAAAAACGTTAGTTAGTAATGAATGCGATTTTTAGCGTTAACCAGACTTCAACTTAAATTAGAACCTAATATGAGCAAATTGTTCCAATCATCACAGCACAGCCTTTCAGACCTTCAAAAAGCATTGATATTATTGAGATAAACTATAAACCATGTAACCCATACTTGCACCAACTAAAAGTTTGGTATATAAAGCCTGTGTATTATTACTAATGGCACTACACGGAGGTAATTTTGTAACACCCTCATCACATAAATTGACACTAAACGTTTATTTAATATTTAAAAACTAACTATGGAGATAAATCATGACGAAAAGAAATGTGATGTTAGGCTTTTTTACAGTATGTTTTTTATTAATGAGCACATTCAGCTATGCCGATGCCAATAAAGCGGCAATCAGTTCAATGTCAAACATCATGCTGCACCTCAACCACTACCCTAGTGATTCGGAAAAAAAGCAACTCAACAAATTTATATCTGACAATTCATTATCTGGCAATGTACGAACCATGGCTCAGGCCATGACTGATCTGGAGCATAAAGCCACTGATAGTGATAAGAAGAAGCTGAGCGCCATAATCGATGACAAATCCGCGTCGGCCGACGAAAAAACATTGGCTATGGTCATTAAAAACTTGGATCACAAACCTAGTGAAGCAGACAAACAAAAGCTACAAGAAATTGCTAAATAAAAAACTTATGGGTCGTGATTCGTGATTCGTTTCTCGCTCCCATGCTCTGCGCATGGGAGCGAGACGAAGATGATACCTGGTTCTTGCGTAGGTACGGTACTATGAGCACTTCCACTCCGCGTCACGAGTCACGAGTCACGAGTCACGAGTCACGAACACCGATCCATCACGCTTTCTTAGATATAAATCGACAATCTATTATTTAGCCGGATAATAAACACCGCCTTTGTGTTTTTTGCCGTCTGTGGTTTTAAATAAAACCATCATCTGGTGACGACCCTTGCTTTTAAGGTCATACCCAGCCATATACCAGTCACCCATTTTCATTAACATTTTGGATTCTGACTTGCCGTCTGGATATATAATTTTGGAGTTAATTTTTGCTCCACCCACGACCTTTCCTTTTTGTTCGATTTTTATCATAACATTATGGCTGCCGCCATGGTGCATACTTTTTGTGGCTTCCATTACATGAAAACTCACATCGTAACCATCGATCTGGCGTTTTTCCAAAAACATTTGATCCAAATCGAGAGACGAATGATCCATTGTATGGTTCGTTTGGTCATGATTGTGGGTATCTTCCTTTGCCTGCACATTGCCTATTAAAACCAGACAAAATACAAGCATCGAAACTTTTTTGTGTACAATTTTTCCCATTGTAATACTCCTCTAAAAACTACTTTGCCAATCTTTCTTTAGCCTGAACCACCAAACCATAAATAACCGGTAGAACCAATAAGCTGAGTACAGTAACACTAACCATACCGCCAACCATTGGAGCTGCAATTCTCTGCATGACCTCCGAGCCGGTGCCAGTTCCTAACATTATAGGAACCAAACCAGCTATTATCGCCGTTGCTGTCATGGCTATAGGTCGTACACGCTCGGAGGTACCTTCGTGTACAGCCTGCATAATTTCTGTAGCACTCAGGCGCGTCAATGCTGCCTTCGGCCTGGCTTGATGCCTTAGCTGTTCATCACGATCAGTAAACTGCATCGCTCCTTCTACCTCAAGTGCAGATTCTTGATCAAAATGTTGAGCCATTTTTTTCTGACGAGTTTTCTCTAATTCCTGATCGATAAAGGTTAATACCAATATACCAATTTCGGCAGCAACACCAGCTAAGGCAATAAAACCCACGGCGACTGCCACAGAAACGTTAAACCCATACCAATAAACCAACCAAATGCCTCCAACAAGTGAAAACGGAATGGACAACATAACCACCATTGGTGCTGATACGTTACGAAAATTCAAGTATAACAATAGAAAAATAATAATTAGCGTTAATGGCACAACAATTTTTAAACGTTTTTCTGCTCGTTCCATGTATTCGAATTGCCCCGACCAAACCAAGGCATAACCAGCAGGTATTGTTACTTGTTGTGCAATGATTTCTTTGGCCTTAGCCACATAACCGCCAATATCTGAAGTCGTAATATCAATATAAACCCAGGCATTGGGTCGCGATCCTTCGCTTTTAATTGCGGGCGGGCCTCTGCGTAGATTAAGCTCGGTAACCAATGATAAGGGTATCTGATTACCCGCTGGTGTTGGGATTAGAACTCGCTTTAATTGCTGCAGATTGTCGCGCATCTCGCGTGGATAACGCACATTAACGGGATAGCGCTCCAGACCTTCTACGGTGTATGTAATATTCATACCACCAATTGCGGTTTGTATGACGTCTTGTACATCACCAATAGTCAAGCCATAGCGTGCCGCGGCATCCCGCTTAATATCGAAATCAAGATAATAGCCACCAACTGCCCGATCTCCAAAAGCTGAAAGTGTGTCGGGAATGGTTTTCATCACTCGTTCCACTTCTTCTGATATGGTTTGTAAAACCTGCAAATCCGGACCGCTGATCTTAATACCGATAGGTGTTTTTATTCCCGTCGACAACATATCAATTCGAGTTTTTATAGGCATAGTCCAGGCATTAGCCAATCCAGGAAACTTTATAGCCGCATCCATTTCACTCATTAGATCCTTTGTGGATTTCAAGGGGTCAGGCCAGAGATTGCGAGGCTTTAGCCTGACCGTTGTCTCGAGCATAGACAAAGGTGCTGGATCTGTTGCGGTTTCGGCACGACCGATTTTTCCAAATACGACGGCCACTTCGGGAAAGGTATAAAGAATTTTATCGGTTTGTTGAAGTATTTCTTTTCCCTTAGTAATGGAGATCCCAGGATAGGTAGTCGGCATATATAGAATGTCACCCTCATCCAGGGGCGGCATAAACTCTGTACCAAGTTGTGTTATTGGATAATAGGTTGCCGCTAATAATGCCACTGCGATTAGTAGCGTGACCTTGCGCCAGTGTATCGCCAAGCTCAAGGTGGGTTTATGAATAAAGTGCAAGAAGCGATTTACCGGGTTTTTGCTTTCAGGTAAAAT
>Ga0316187_10000908_pt1 | contig 24571 bp, 23 predicted proteins | sample CroRivburrow1_MG_FD_204927 | JGI IMG/M metagenome (GOLD analysis project Ga0316187, IMG submission 204927) | Coastal sediment microbial communities from Maine, United States - Cross River worm burrow 1 | ecosystem: Environmental > Aquatic > Marine > Coastal > Sediment | place: USA: Maine...
AACGGCGATTCCATGCGTAGCGCCATCAAGCAGGTGGCGTCCGGACGCTTCGGCGTCACCACGGAATACCTGGCCAACTCCGATCAGATTCAGATCAAGATCGCCCAGGGCGCCAAGCCCGGCGAGGGCGGCCAGTTGCCCGGACACAAAGTCGATAAGCGCATCGGCCGCGTACGCCACTCCACCCCAGGCGTCGGCCTGATTTCGCCGCCGCCGCACCACGATATCTATTCGATTGAAGACCTGGCGCAGCTGATTTTCGATTTGAAGAACACCAACCCGCGCGCCGATATCAGCGTCAAGCTTGTGTCCGAGATCGGCGTCGGCACCATCGCCGCCGGCGTGGTCAAGGCTCATGCCGACCATGTGGTGATCGCCGGGCACGATGGTGGCACGGGCGCAAGCCCGCTAACCAGCATCAAGCATGCCGGCACGCCGTGGGAGCTGGGCCTGGCCGAAACGCAGCAAACGCTGGTGCTCAACCGCCTCAGGGGCCGCATGACGCTGCAAACCGATGGCCAGATACGAACTGGCCGCGACGTCGTCATCGCCGCCCTTCTCGGAGCTGATGAAGTGGCATTCGGTACCATCGCACTGGTTGCCGAGGGCTGCATCATGATGCGTAAATGTCACCTGAACACCTGCCCCGTCGGCGTGGCTACGCAGGACCCCGAACTCAGGAAGAAATTCGTCGGCAAGCCGGAAGACGTGGTCAACTTCTTCATGTTTATCGCCGAGGAAGTGCGTGAGATCATGGCCGAACTCGGCTTCAAAACCTATGACGAGATGATCGGACGAACTGATGTGCTGGATACCAACGACGCCATTCGCCACTGGAAATCACAGGGGCTGGACTTGTCGCCGATCTTTCATCGCGTCGATCCCAGGGGTGCGGCCGTGCATCACTGTGAGAAGCAGAACCACGGTATCGACGATATCCTCGACCGTAAGCTGATCGAGCAGGCGAAGCCAGCGCTGGAAGGGAAGAAACCGGTCGTCATCGAAACGAGGATTCGTAATGCCGATCGCTCTGCCGGCACCATGCTCTCCGGCGAGGTGGCCAAGCGCTATGGGCTGGCGGGCCTGGCCGAGGATTCGATTTACATCAAGGCCAAGGGCACGGCCGGCCAGAGCCTCGGCGCATGGCTGGCGCGCGGCGTTACCATCGAGTTGGCCGGCGAGGGCAATGATTATGTCGGCAAGGGGCTGTCCGGTGGCCGCATCGTCATTTACCCGCCCGAGGAATGCCCCGTGGTGCCCGAGGAGAACATCATCGTTGGCAACACGGTGCTGTTTGGCGCCATAGCCGGTGAATGTTATTTCCGCGGTGTTGGTGGCGAGCGATTCGCGGTGAGAAATTCCGGCGCAGTGGCCGTCGTCGAGGGCGTCGGCGATCACGGCTGCGAATATATGACTGGCGGTACCGTCGTCGTGCTGGGCGGCACCGGGCGCAATTTCGCAGCTGGCATGAGCGGCGGCATCGCCTATGTGCTCGACGAGGACGGCTCCTTCGAAAGCCGTTGCAATATGGCCCAGGTCGAGCTGGAACCGGTGGCCAGCGAGGCCGATGCGCTCGAAGCGCTGGATCATCAGGGCGCGGACCTGGAAACGCACGGCCGAGTCGATATCAAGCACTCCCTGTCGCAGAATGACGTGAAGATTCTGCGCATGCTCATCGAGCGCCACCTTCACTACACTAACTCCGCTGTCGCCAATCGTATTCTGGGCAACTGGAGTGAGTATCAGGCGAAATTCGTCAAGGTGATGCCGGTCGATTACCGCCGTGCCTTAAGGGAAATGGAAGCCGAGCAGGCCATGGAAAAGGAGCAGGTGCATGGGTAAGCCCACTGGATTTAAGGAATATGTTCGCGAGGGCCTGAGCTATGCCCCGGTCGCCGACCGGGTAGCGCACTACAAGGAGTTCACCCGACTGCCTGACGACATGGCCACGCAGGGTGCACGCTGCATGGATTGCGGCATCCCCTTCTGCCACAACGGCTGCCCGGTCAACAACATCATTCCCGACTGGAATGACCTGGTCTATCGCGGCCAATGGCGTGAGGCCGCTGAGGTGCTGCACTCGACCAACAATTTCCCCGAGTTCACCGGCCGCATCTGCCCTGCCCCTTGCGAGGAGGCCTGCACGGTCAACCTCATCGACGAGCCGGTGTCGATCAAGAATATCGAGCTGGCCATCGTCGAAAAGGGTTGGGAGGAAGGCTGGATCGCGCCGCAAATCCCCGAGCATAAAACCGGAAAGCGCGTGGCCGTGGTTGGCTCCGGACCCGCCGGGCTTGCCTGCGCCCAGCAGCTGGCGCGCGCCGGGTACGATGTCGTGGTATTTGAGAAGAACGACCGCATCGGTGGTCTGATGCGCTACGGCATTCCCAACTTTAAGTTCGAGAAACACATTATCGACAGGCGCTTGGCGCAGATGCGCGCCGAGGGCGTGGATTTCCGCACCAATACCCATGTCGGCGTCGACATCTCCGCCAAGGAGCTGTCGAGCGAGTTCGACGCCGTGGCGCTGACCGGCGGTTCGGAAAAGCCGCGCGATCTGCCCATTCCGGGCCGCGAGCTTGGCGGCATCCACTTCGCCATGGAGATACTTACCCGCAATACCAAGCGCGTGCTGGGCGACACCATCCCGGACGACGACTGGATTTCGGCCGAGGGCAAGCATGTCGTAGTCATCGGTGGCGGCGATACGGGTTCCGACTGTATCGGTACGAGCAATCGCCATGGCGCCGAGTCGGTAACGCAATTGGAAATCCTGCCTAAACCGCCGGAAGTGCCGGACAAGCTAACCACCTGGCCGAACTGGCCCATGAAAATGCGCACCTCCACCTCGCAGGAGGAAGGCTGCGACCGAGATTTTTCCGTCGCCACCAAGCGCTTCGTCGAAGAAGAAGGCCGAGTCTCAGCCATTGAATGCGTGCGCGTCGAATGGCGGCAGGAAGACGGCCAGTGGAAAATGCAGGAGATCGAAGGCAGCGAATTTACCCTCAAGGCCGATCTCGTGCTTTTGGCCATGGGCTTTTTGCATCCGGTGCACGAAGGCATGCTCGAAGAGCTTGGCGTCGAATTCGATCCGCGTGGCAATGTAAAAGGCGCGACCGAAGGTCCGGATGCCTACAAGACATCGCTGGACAAGGTGTTCTCCGCCGGCGACATGCGCCGTGGCCAGTCGCTGGTCGTCTGGGCCATCCGCGAAGGCCGCCAGTGCGCCCGCGCCGTGGATGAATATCTCATGGGCCATTCAGACCTGCCGCGTTAACCAGCTAAAGCAAAACCAGAGGCCGCCTTTTCTCATAGGGCCCGCTGGTTTTTTTTACGAGTGCCTGAAACTCCCCCGCATTGACCCCGAAACCGAATCGGGACACTGTTTCCTCGTTCGCAACTTGCGCCTTGATTTGCAATGTAGCGAAAAACGCGTCCTCCGATAGGAGGAAAATATGTGGAATAGCAAGTATACATATTTCCTTAGTTAGGCGTTCGCGATATTCGGAATGGTACAGATTTTCTTTGGCGGAACGGTGGTGACCGGCGTCGGACGTCATGCGACACTACATGTGCCAGGTCACCTCGAGTTGAGTTGTGCGCCTGCCGATTGGCCGGATCGTCTACACCCTGGGTCACTAAACGTTCAAGTCGACAAATGCCCCGTGGAGTTCGGTCAGCGAGGGCTTCCGCATTCGGTCGAAGTGCTCGACACGGGTTGGTTGGTTCCAGCGTTCGAGATTCCAAAGGATCGAATGGGAAACAACAAGCTGAGGCCGCGTCCCGGCGTCCCCAGAGGCGGCGACGCCCAGGTGTGGCGCGCCATCCTGTCACGCGACGGTGCATCGAACGGCGTCTTCTGTTGGGCGCTTCGGCGATTCGGTTCGAGAGTCGGCGAGCAACTTGAATTCGTCGCCGGAAATCGACTTCGTGATTTCGGTTTCAACGACGGGATCAGAGTAAAGGCGATGCTTCTTGGGAAATGGCACGTCACCTAACATGCAAATGTAGTCGATGCGCCGAACCGTTTCGTGGGATTCTTACGCCCGGCCCGGAGCTCATTAGTCGCGTTAGGTGCGATTATTAATGGCAGCTATCGTTAGGCATGCTGGATGAAATCCACATGGCGCTTGAGCAGCTGGCCAATCCGGAGCGGGCGGCAGCACCTAACGCTGCTTGCCAGGGCAGTCTATGCTTGAGATAAAATAAGCCATCGGGAGGCGAAAAATGATCATCACGACGACACCGGGAATTGAGGGGAAAGCTATCAAGGAATACAAGGGCGTGATTGCCGGCGAGGCGATTCTCGGCGCTAATATCTTCAAGGACATGTTCGCCGGCATCCGCAACATCGTCGGCGGCCGCGCCGGCGCCTATGAGGGCGAATTGCGCAAGGCGCGCGAAGCCGCCTTTACCGATATGGAGCAGGCCGCCACCGAACTGGGAGCCAACGCCGTGGTCGGAATCGACATTGATTATGAGGTGCTCGGCCAGGACAACGGCATGCTGATGGTCAGCGTGTCCGGAACGGCGGTAGTGATCTAAAGGTTCTGCCGGAGGGGCGTTGATATGTGCCAACTACTGGGCATGAACTGCAATGTCCCCACCGATATGGTGTTTTCATTCGAGGGCCTGCGCGCCCGCAGCGGCATCACCGACCACCACAGCGACGGTTGGGGCGTCGGCTTCTTCGAGGGCGCGGGCTGCCGCCTGTTTCTCGATACCAAGGCCGCCATCGACTCGCCCGTGGCAGAGCTGTTGCGCCAGTATCCCATCAGCACCCTTAACGGCATCGCCCACATACGCAAAGCCACGATAGGCGAAGTCTCGCTGGAAAACACGCACCCTTTCCTGCGCGAGATGTGGGGGAAGAATTGGCTATTTGCCCATAATGGCGACCTGAAGGGCTTCAGCCCCGCAACGATGCACCGGTTCCTGCCGGTCGGCGTCACCGACAGCGAATGCGCCTTCTGCCTGACCCTTGAAACGCTGTACCGCCGCTTCCCGCAGGGCGAGCCCGCTCTCGATGAACTGGCCCATGCGATCAGGGAGATCACCGACGAAATCGGCTCGCATGGCACCTTCAATTACCTTCTATCCAACGGCGAGTGGCTGATAGCCCATTGCTCAACGAATCTGCACTACATCGTCAGAAGGGCCCCCTTCGGCCCAGCTCACCTGATCGACCAGGATGTCAGCATCGACTTTCGCGAGGTGACCACGCCCGATGACGTCGTTGCCGTGATCGCCACGCAACCGCTGACTGATAACGAAACATGGACGCCGATCACATCCGGTGACACGGTGTGCTTTCAGCATGGCCAGGTGATAGAGATGTGAATACGTGGGAGCTTTTATTCCTTCCAGGCGGGTTTATCAGCATACTCCCGATTTGAAGGAAAGGCATTAAACGACTGGGCCATACTTTTTTGCCCATCTTTCAGGCGGAGGAACTATGTCTGACAACCTTGCACTACTGCAAAACATGCCTATTTTTGGCGGTGTATCGCAGGATACGCTGAAGTTCCTGCTCGACCAGGCTTCGGTGGTCAGCGTGAAAAAAAGAGACTATTTCTTCCGCGAGGACGACAAGGCGAGTTCCATGTTTGTTCTGCGCAAGGGGAAAGCTGTGATCCTGAAGAGCTGGGAAAGCCAGATGTTCTTGCTGCATGACCTGCACAGGGGCGATTGCTTCGGTGAAATGGCGCTCATGGATATGTGCCCACGTAGCGCCTCGATTCGCGCTGTGGAGGATTGCGAGGCCATCGAAATATCCGTCTCCAGCCTGCATGATATTTATAAGAACGACCTGGAGCAGTTTGTCATCCTGTTCATGAACATGGGGCGTGAGGTAAGCCGCAGGCTGCGCCAGGCCGACAACCAACTGTTTCAGGAAAAGATCAAGGCCGAAACGCTCTCTGGCATGAAGCCGATGAAATCTATTTAAAACGCCGTTGTTCCGCCCGACAAGGGCGCGATCTCGGCCAGTGAACTGAATTCCGGATACACGGCATCAACGAAATACAAGCCATGCGCGGGCGCCATGGGCGCGACAAGCAACCTTCGGTCGCGCGCTTCGAGCAGCTGCCTGAACGCATCCGGTGAGTATTTTCCCAGGCCCGCCCAGACCAGGCCGCCAACGACGTTGCGCACCATGTGATACAAATAGGCATCGGCCCGGATATGGATGCTGATGACCCATCCCCGCCTCTCAATGTCGATGGCACGAACCTCGCGCACCGGCGTGCCAGCCTGACAACCGCTGGCGCGAAACGTGCTGAAATCATGGCGGCCCAGGAGATGGGCGGAAGCTTGCCGCATGGCCTCTACATCCAGGGCCCGTGGCATCCACCAGTGCCGCCATCGTTGCAGGGCCGGTGGCGTTTCCCGGCTCCATATCTGATAACGGTAGGCGCGCTCGGTGCAGTCGAATCGGGCGTGAAAGTCATCATCCACGAAGCGTGCCGCCAACACGCAAATCCCATCCGGTAAATGCCGGTTCAGGCCATGCGTATAGGCGCGCAGGGAACGCTCGGCGCGTGCTGCATTGACATCCACATGCGCTACCTGCGCCTCGGCATGAACGCCGGTATCGGTGCGGCCGCTGGCGAGCGTTTTCACGGCTTGGCCTTCGACCTTCTCCAGCGCGTTCTCGAGCTTTTCCTGCACGGACGGGCCATTTTCCTGGCGCTGCCAGCCGCACAGCCCATGCCCGTCATATTCGACGATCAGCGCCACACGGCGCTTTAAAGCACTCATACCGCCAGCAGACACCATAAACTCCCAAACAACGCCAGCAGCCAACTTTTGCCATCCATGGCGGCGTCGAAACCGATCCTCTCCTGAATCCCCCAGTGCAACCACAGCATGCCGCCCTGTCGCCTGCTCCACTCCATCACCTGGGTAAACAGACCGGAAAACAGGGCCGCCAGATCAGCGGCGGAGAACCTCCGGCGGCGAATGCGCCAATACCGATAATAGTTTCGGACAAGCCGCTCCAGGCTGGCCCGCATGGGAAATAGAAGCCGAACATACGGATACAGCCGTTGGCCGGCCCAAGGTATGGCCAGCAAGGCCTGAGCCCATTCCTGCGGCTGCAGCATGCGCGAAAAAACCATGGCCGCCACGAACATAAGACTCAGCCGAATCGAAAGCCATAGTGCGGTATTCACGGCCTCATAACTGGGGCCGCCTAATTGAGGAACAATGATGGTTCCCGGCGTAAAGATGAGGTGTAGCAGCACGATGGGCGCAAGCAGCCAGCGTAGAACCCGCCAGGCATTGCGGCAGGCATCCCATGATCCAGTCACTAAGCGCAAAACCACCAGAGAGATCAACAACAACAAAAGCGCCGGCAAGAACTGCCGCACCATGATAGCCGCGCCGAACACGCCGACCCCGAAAAGAAGCCGCCCCAAAGGCAAGCTGGATTGAAAGATGTTCACGATAAGCCCAGCATGACTCTGCTACCCTGCTGGCCAGGGCCGGATGCAATCATCCGGCAGGGTGATCTCAGCCGCAATCCCCGTACAGGCCTTGGCTAGCTGCTCTGCTGGCCAAGAATCCTGTCATAGACCGGGCGATCCTCGTCTCCTATAACCGACTCAGCTTGGGAAAGTAATTCCGAAGCCTTGCCCTCATCGCCGCGCCGCTGGGCAATTTCCGCCAGCCCCAAAAGGGCTGCTCCGCGGGTTTCGCCATCCAGGGCTCGGTTGAATGTTTCTTCAGCCTCATCAATGGACTCCGATTCGAGCAGGCTGCGTCCCGTGTCGATGACCAGCCTCGCCGCCGACACCTCGGTGACTTCCTCACCGTCGCCGCCGCCGACTTCAGACCCGGCCTCCAGCTCAAGAATGAGGGTGTCCAGCTCCCGTTCAATATCTGCTCCGCCAAGATCATGGCCCGACATGTCGATCACGCCGGCCTTCTTCTGATCTCCTTCAGGAGCCTTCGTCTGTTCTGACTGTTCTGTCTGTTCTCCCTCAGGAGCCTGCGCCGTCTCACTGGTGGCATCGATCGTTTCAGCCTTGACGGTTTCGGCTTGTGCATCGTCGATGCCGAGATCCATCGCGGCGGCATCCTCCCCGCCAACCTTTATCTCGCCTGAGTGCAGCTCGCCCAGTGTCGCGGCAATAGTGCTGGTGAATTCCTGTTCGACTCCGGCAGCTTCATCGCCACCTTCATCCGCCGGTGCCTCCATTGCCTCTGTCTCAAGCTCGGGAACCTGTTCGCCAGCCATCGACAGATCAATTTTCACCGTTTTATCCGCATCATCCAACCCAGAGGGCTCAACCTGCACTTCCTGCTCACCCGTTGATCCCATGTCAACATCGCTAAGGGTCAACTCCGAGGTCAGACTGTCTGGAACGCTTTTCAGCGCTTCGGCCTCGCTAATCGTTTCTTCCTCAGGGCCGGCCTCCGCTTTGGTGGAGGCTTCGGAAACAGTTAAATCCTCGGCGCTCGCGGTCACTTCTCGGCCGGCATCAACCTCTGTCTTTTCCTCGTCCTCGGCAGTTTCGCCCTCTTCCATGTCGAGCGCCACCGGTTCATCCTCCATCTCGAGTTCCGGCGCTCCGGAAGAAATGTCCTCCGCTTCCAGTTTCACCTCGGCATCGTCATCGCCGGCTTCGGGCTCTGCTCCCTCTACTGGCTTCACGACCGTTTCCGATGGGCCCTCTTGATCAAACGACGAGATATCAATACTTGTTTTGCTCACGTCCTCGGCGATGGCATCCGCGCTATCGCCGTTCTCACCAGCCTGCAAGCCAGACAAGGTATCCTCAAACTCTTCCGGCTTCACGCTCTCGAGCGGACGCGGCCCAATGTCATCGACATCCAGGATCACCGTGGCATCAATGTCAAAGTCCTTGTCTTCCTTCGATATAGCCGGCTCCTCCAGCGTATCGGTGAAATCCTCGGCCTCCTCCATCTCGCGCTCAAACTGGTTCAGTCCATCGCCTGACAGCATCTGCCTGCCTGATTCGATGACAGCCTCAAGACCTTCCCTATCCTGCCGACCGGAAATCAGGCGGAACAGCTTGCAATGGGCATCTGCGTTCTCCGGATTCTGCTTGATGGCCATACGCAGATTGTGCTCGGCCTCTTCCTCCATACCGTAGCGCAGATACACATCGGCCTCAGCCAGATAATCAGCATTGGGTTCTGGTTCCTTGTCGCTGATCGTGCCTTCGAAGGCCTCCATGTCGGCGGTATCCAGCTCACTGAGGTCGGGCATATCATCTTCCAGCGTGTCCGAATCAAGCTGATCGATCCCCGTGATCTCCTCAGTGACGGCTGTTGGCTCATCCATGGACTGAGCTGCCGCTTCAGCGGCTGCCACGGCCATGGCCTCGGCCGAGTCATGCGCCGGCGGCGTCACAGCCTCGGTTTCATGCGCAGCAAGCTGTGGCTCGACAGCGGCCACGGACTCTGGAGCCGCGGGATGCGGGCGCTCGCGTCGCATCAGATAACCGATCACGGCAAGCAGGACGAAAATCAAGCCGCCCAGCGCATAGGTCATGATGTTCGGCTGACTTACGGCCCGCTCTCCCTGGCGAGCCTTGTCAAGATCCTGCTGCAGGCGCGCCAGGCGCATTTCAAGCTTCTTGATCCTTTCCTCGGCAGCCAGTAATCCGGCTTCGGCCGGCTGTGCGGCCATGGCGGCAACCTTGTCTTCGGCTACGGCCAGCTTTTGCTGCAGCGCCTCGTTCTGCGCCTTCAGGGCAGTCATTTCCTCCGCCTGCTTCGCGTTAACCATCGGGGCTTCATCTTGCTGTGAGGGCACCGGGGCTACCGCTGGTTGTAGCGCCGCGGTCTCCGTTACTGGCTCAGCCTCTTTGCCGACTGGCGCTGCGGCAACGCCAGCAGCTGCTTCGCCAACACGAACGCGCTTGCTGTAACGCGTGCGTTGCGCTTCTGCTACTGCAGCGTAGCGCGGCTGCTCTTTGAGGTCCGTCCAGCGACGATTGTGTTCGGCCAAAACGGAATCAGCCTGTGCGGCGGAAGCGGCTTCCACTTCAGCGGCCTTGGGGATATCGAGATAAGTGCCGGCGTTGATCAGGTTGATGTTATCCTTACTGAATTTGCTCTTGTTCTTCTCATACAGGGCCACCATCACCTGAGACAACGAGTAACGATCATCGACGCGCAGGCGCTTGGCCACCGTCGTGATGGTGTCGCCATAGACCATGGGGCCGTAGCGATCAGTTCGCGACCAGCCATCGTAGGCGCTGAATGGCTTGGCCCCTTCCGTGACTGCTCCGGCGACGGACTCTCCGGCAGCTTCATCACCCATGGCTTCCATGCCCATGCGCGGACTGGCGGCAGGCTCGGCGGCAGCGGCCGATGGGGCAACCGCCGCTGCTTCAGGCCTGGTCACCACCGCCACGGGTGGCTTGCCGGTTGCAACCTTCGCCTTGGGCATTTCCAGGAAGACCGGATATTTCTTGAAATGGGTGGAGCCCTCGCTTGAATTGACCTTCAACACCAGATTGAAAAACGGCAAGGTCAGCGCGGACTGGGAGCTGATCTCGACACGCGCGCCACGGCTATCGCGTTCCAGATCGATCGACAGGGCGTTGAGGCCGGGGTCACGGTAAATTTCCAGAATCCGGTAATCGGCGGGACTGGCTATTTCAACGGTGATATTGGAAAGGGACTCGCTTTCATCGATAAAAACAGGAACTTCAGCGTAAAATGGCTCACTCAGATGGCTGGCAACCTCGACGGAGCCCAAGGCCACGGCCTGCACCTGCATGGGTTGCACCAGCATCAGCGCGGAAAGCGCCAGCAGTCCAAATCTCCATCGGATTAATTTCCCAAACGACTTCTGCATCGTCACATCAAGCCTCCTGAATTCCGCTTCCTCGATGTTCTTAATTAATTCGTTCTATCGCCACTTTCACGATGAAATTAAATTTTCCGCGATCTGGACGGCATTTAGCGCCGCGCCTTTTCGCAAATTATCAGCCACTATCCACAAGTGCAAGGAATCAGGACATGAGTTGTCATCACGAATTCGCCCCACCCAAACGGCGTCCGATCCCGCCGCCTCGCTCGGCATAGGGTAGTCCTCGCCCTCAGGGTCGTCCACAACGGCAACCCCTTCGGCATCAGCGAGAATCCGGCGCGCTTCGACGGCATCCATGTGGCCGGAAAAGGTGATATTTACCGATTCCGAATGGCCGTAAAACACGGGTACGCGCACGGTGGTCGCGGTAACGGCGATATCAGCCTCCATTATCTTGCATGTTTCCTCGATCATCTTGCGCTCTTCGCGTGTGTAACCGTCCTCCATGAACACATCTATGTGCGGGATCACATTAAATGCGATTCGCGCTGGTAGGGCCTCGGCCGCCACCTCCTGGCCAGCCAACAGCTTGCGGGTCTGCTCAGCCAACTCCTCGATGGCGCGGCCGCCGGCGCCGCTCACGGCCTGATAGGTGGATACCACCACGCGCTGGATCGGCACGGCATCGTGCAACGGCTTGAGCGCCACCACCATCTGGATGGTAGAGCAATTGGGATTGGCGATAATGCGGTTGTGCCTGGCCATTTCCAGCGCGTGGGCGTTGACTTCCGGCACCACCAGGCAGACATCCGGGTCCATGCGCCAGGCGCTGGAATTGTCGATGACGTAACAACCCGCCTCGGCAAAGCGCGGCGCGTGCTCCCTGGAAGTGCCGCCACCTGCCGAAAACAGTGCGATATCAATACCTTCCGGATCAAACTGTTCTATATCCTGGACGACGTACTCGCGACCATTGAACTCGACGCGCGAACCAGCGCTACGACTCGACGCCACAGGCACGATGTCGCTGATGGGGAAGTTACGTTCCGCCAGGATTTCCAGCATGATTTTGCCAACTGCGCCGGTAGCGCCCACCACCGCCACGCGGTAACCGGCCTTTTGCGGCAGGAAGGCTTCACTCATGCCAGCGCCTCCAGGCGTTCACACACGGCCAGGCCCATCCCGGAGCAGGAAACAGACGCCCCGCCGGCCGCGAGATCGGCCGTACGCACGCCGTCATCAAGGGTTTGTTCCACGGCGACCTCAACCTTATCGGCCAAATCGGAGCGCGCAAGCGAGTAGCGCAGCATCATGGCCACCGAAAGAATCGTCGCCAAAGGATTGGCTTTATCTTCGCCGGCGATATCGGGTGCGGAGCCATGGATGGGCTCATACATCGCAAATTTCTCGCCAATGGAGGCCGACGGCAGCATGCCGATGGAGCCGGTAAGCATCGAGGCCTCATCCGAGAGGATGTCGCCGAACATGTTGGTGGTAACGATCACGTCGAACTGCCTGGGATCGCGAATCAGCTGCATGGCGGCGTTGTCGACATACATGTGGCTTAGCTCGACATCGGCGTATTCGCGCGCGTGCAGATCAACCACCACCTGCCGCCAGAACTCGGTCGATTCGAGCACATTGGCCTTGTCCACCGAGCATACGCGATTGCTGCGCAGGCGCGCTGCCTCGAATCCCTTCCGAGCGATACGCTCGATCTCGTCGGTGGTGTAACTCAGGGTGTTGAAGCCGCGCTTGCCGCCACCGGGTATGTCTTCGATGCCGCGCGGCGTGCCGAAATAGATACCGGAGACCAGCTCGCGCACCACCAGGATATCGACGCCCTTAATCACTTCAGGCTTGAGGGTGGAGGAATCGATCAGCTGGCTGTGCACCTTGGCCGGCCGGTAGTTGGCGAACAGGCCCAGTTCCGAACGAATGCGCAGCAGACCGGCTTCGGGCCGCATCGGCTTATCCAGTGGCTCCCACTTCGGGCCGCCGACCGCGCCCAGAAGCACGGCGTCGCTGGCCCTGGACAAGTCGAGGGTCGCAGCCGGCAGAGGATCTTCTTCATGGTCGTACCCGGCCCCGCCGATGTACGCCTCCTGCCACTGCGCGCCCAGGCCAAAGTCCCGGTTGAGCACCTCCAGTACGCGCAAGGCCTCACGCACAATCTCCGGCCCAATACCGTCGCCCGGCAACACCGCTATATTCACTGTCATGGCTGTCCCTTCCTCGATCAATCGCGTCGATACGCTTGATTAAAGCGCTGCATGGTATTTTTGATAGTGCTTAAGGGCAATAGAAGAGTGCTAGCCCTTGGAACAGATAGTGAGTCCGCACTCCCATTAGGTAGCGTTATTGATGCTTTATCAAACTTGAGCAGTGTGTGAAATCAGAGCTTGCATGACCTGCGTGCAACGATTGATTTGGGGTTTGTATGCTAGCCAACTTGTCACACCTTTCGAGCCATGGAAGATATTGTTTCGGTATCGATACACGACCGAGACAGCAAAATGCACCTGCTCTACGTCCGATAGTGAATCGACAGGTCGGTCCAGAAGTGGCTTCATGTCTGGGTGTCGGTTGCCATGCATCAAATTTAAGTAGCGCTTATTGTCTTGATATCTATCGTGAAAGTGCTTAACGATTGGCATAAGAGGTTGAGGGCTAAAACCTTCCTTTTCAACGATGCGGCGACAATGTCTCTTTAGCTCTCTCCCCTTTGCAAACCCATGAAAACAGCTTGTTTCGAGTAACGACCAAGCGATAAGAAACCTGACAGCAGCCTTGTCGCGCAGTAGGCGCTTAATCTCATCTTGGGACTGACTAAGATAATCAGCAAACCAACTGTCAAAATCGGAAGAGGGCATTAACCCTAACTTCTATTTCCCTTTATCCATTGCACTTTTCACTGCTGCCAGGAACTCGTCCACATCCTTGAATTCGCGGTAAACCGAGGCAAAGCGCACATAGGCAACGCCGTCCAGCTTCTGTAATTCGTTCATGACGAAATCGCCGATGCTTGCCCCCGGCACCTCCGCCTCGCCCAACTCGCGCACATTGGCCAGCACCGACTCGACCGCCAACTCAAGCTGCTCGGCTGTAACAGGGCGCTTTTCCAGAGCCTTTTGCAGACCGCCCCTGATTTTTTCAATATCGAAGGTCTGGCGCGCACCATCTTTCTTCACCACTAGTGGCAAACGGAGCTGCGCGTGCTCGGTGGTGGTGAACCGCTTGGCGCAGGCCTCGCATTCACGGCGGCGGCGCACAGCCGCCCCGTCCTCCACCACGCGCGAATCGATCACGCGGGTATCAGGACAGCGGCAAAAGGGGCACTGCAAGTAAAATCCCTAACTACTCTGGTAAATGGGGAATTGATCGGTCAGCTCGCCGACCTCGCTGTGCACTTCCGCCTGCACCGCCTCGTTCTCCGCATCGGCCAACACGCGCAGGATGAAGCCGGCGACGGCCTCCGCTTCCGCCTCGCCCAGGCCGCGGCTGGTGATCGCCGCCGTGCCAATGCGAATGCCGCTCGTGACGAACGGCGATTCCGGATCGAAGGGAATGGTGTTCTTGTTCACCGTGATGCCCGCCGCCTCCAGGGCAGCTTCGGCCACCTTGCCGGTCAGTCCCTGCGGGCGCACATCAACACGGAACATATGGCAATCCGTGCCGCCGGTGACGACGCGCAGGCCGCCGGCGCTCAAAGTAGCCGCCATGGCGCGGGCATTTTTGATCACCTGCACCATATCCGCCTTGTAGGCATCGCTCAAGGCCTCGCCAAAGGCCACGGCCTTGGCGGCGATCACGTGCATCAACGGTCCGCCCTGGATGCCAGGGAAGATGCGGCTGTTGATCTTTTTGGCCAGATCATCGTCATCGGTGAGAATCATGCCGCCCCTGGGGCCCCTGAGCGTCTTGTGCGTGGTAGTGGTGATCACATGGGCATAGCCCACGGGGGTCGAATACTCACCCGCCGCAATCAGGCCGGCATAGTGCGCCATGTCCACGACCAGATAGGCCCCGACCGAGTCAGCGATCTGGCGCATGCGCGCCCAGTCGATGTCGCGCTCATAGGCCGAAGCGCCGCCAATGATCATCTTCGGCTTGTGCTCGTCGGCCTGCGCTTGCATGGCATCGTAATCGAGCAATTCGTCGGATTCACGCACGCCGTAGGCCACGACGTTATACAGGCGGCCGGAGAAGTTGACGGGAGAACCGTGCGTTAAATGGCCGCCATGCGATAAATCCATGCCCATGATGGTGTCACCGGGATCGAGCACGGCCATGTACACGGCCATATTGGCCTGCGAACCGGAATGCGGCTGCACATTGACATGCTTGACGCCGAACAGCTCTGCCGCACGCTGCTGCGCCAGTCGCTCGGCCACGTCCACATGCTCGCAGCCGCCATAGTAGCGCCGGCCGGGATAGCCCTCGGCGTATTTATTGGTGAGCACCGAGCCCTGAGCTTCTAACACCGCCCTGGAAACGATGTTTTCACTGGCGATCAGCTCTAGCGTGTGCTGCTGCCGGCCCAGTTCGGCCTTGATGGCGGCCAGCACGGCGTCATCGTGCAATGGAGCGTTAAAAAAATCATCGCGGCCCGTCATTTCTTCCTCCGGAAAGCAAAATAGTGAATAGAGAAAACCGGCTAAATGGCCGGTTTGCATGCTAAGTCGTAGTGCACCAATTCAGATGGCGGCGATTATGGCGAATAGCGGCGGTGGCGTCACCAGCCAATTTTATTGGCTACTCTGAAGGATGGTGCCGATATGAATGCAAATCGAACAGAAATGTCGGGGCGAAAATGTGGGTGATACAGAAGACCAAAAGGAGCCCTCCTCGACTCCTTTTGGTCTAACTGGGTGCGGCTTTAGTATCGCCTCTCGCGGATACGCGCGGCCTTGCCGGAAAGCTTGCGCAAATAGAAGAGCTTGGCGCGGCGAACCATGCCGCGGCTGACCACCTTGACGGACTCAACCATGGGCGAATGAAATGGAAAAATACGCTCAACACCCACGCCACTGGACACCTTGCGCACGGTAAAGGTGCTGGAAATACCATTGTTGTGGCGGGCGATCACCAGGCCTTCATAGGACTGAATACGTTCGCGGCGATCTACCTTGCCGCCCTTACCTTCCTTGTAGTCGACCACACGCACGTTCACACGCACCGAGTCGCCCTCGCGGAAATCGGGGATGTCTTCACGCAACTGATCCTGGGTCACCGCATCCAATGCACGCATGTGTCGCCTCCAAACTTAACGTCTTAGCCTGTCCAGATAGATGGCCAAGGCCGCCCGGACGGAAAGGTGGCGCACTTTACCGATACCTTCGATGGCTGACAACCATCCAGTTGGCGTCGGCAAATGATGATGATCAAGCCCCCAACCGGTGCCGAAAACGATGAGCTGTGGCCCTTCGATGCGCGCCACTTCCTCGATTGGCGTCGTACTTGCCACAGGCGGCTTGGCGGAGGTGTACCAGACGCTGGCCCCAGCCTGGTCGATGACCTCCTCCAGGCTATAGGCCAGCCTGAGATTTTCCAGCGATTGCCTGCGGCCGGGATTGCGCATACCGCCCTCGCCTTCTAGCCAGTAGCCACAGATATCGCCCACCATTTCATGCATGCCCGGAGCCGGGTGTGCGATATAGACGGGTGATGCGTCATACATCGCGCAAGTGCGGGAAAAGTCGTGCACATCCATGGAGGTGACGGCGGTGGTGGTGGATTCCCCCAGGCGGTTAAGCACCGGATGATGCACCAGAGCGACAGAAATCATGCAAAACCCACCACAGAGACACAGAGAATGTGAGAATCAAGCACTCATTCCCTCTCTGTGTCTCCGCGCATCTGTGGCTTCTTTCGTTGTTCAGATCTTGTCCGCGCCTGATCACGACGCCAGGCCTCGATGGCGGCGTGGTTGCCGGAAAGCAGCACATCCGGCACGCGCCCGCCTTCAAACACCTCCGGCCGCGTGTAATGAGGCCAGTCGAGCAGACCGTCCTCGCCGTGCGAGTCCTGTTGCGCCGAGCCGGCATCGCCCAGCGCGCCCGGCAACAGGCGAATCACAGCGTCGAGAACGCACATCGCTGCCGGCTCACCGCCGGAAAGCACGAACTCGCCAACGGAAAGTTGTTCATCAACATAGGCTGTTACGCGCTCATCGACGCCCTCATACCTGCCACATACAAGCGTGACGCCAGGCAGCCCGGCGTACTCGCGCGCCGTGGCCTGGTCAAAGCCGTGACCGGATGGCGTCAGCAACACAACTCGGGTTTCCGGCTGTTGTTTGCGCGCATGGCGGATGGCCGTCACCACCGGCTCGGGCTTCATCACCATGCCCGGCCCGCCGCCATAAGGGGTGTCATCGACGCGACGGTGCTTGTCGGTGGCAAAATCACGAATCTGCACGCAGTCCACGCTCGCGATGCCGGCCTCGATGGCTCGCCTGGGAATCGAGCACGCTAGTGGCGCGTCAAAGAATTCGGGGAAAAGCGTCAGGAGCTGGGCGTGAAACATGCATCCATTCCTTCGGGCAGGCGCACCGTTATGCGCCGTTCATGGACATCCACTTCGAGCACCACATCATCGACAAACGGCAGCAGCCATTCGCCCGGCTGTCCAGCGTCATCCGCCGTGCACACGGTGAGGATATCCTGAGCGCCGTATTCTTCCAGGGCGGTCACCGTGCCCAAGATGCGCTCCGATGCCGTATCCCGTACCACGCAGCCAATCAGGTCTTCCCACAAGTATTCGTCCTCGGAAACGTCGATATCGGCGGCGGAGACCCAGATCTTGTCCATTTTCAGGGACTGCGCCGTATCACAATCGGCCACGCCCTCGAGCCTGGCCAGGATACGCTTGCCGTGCTGCCAGCAGCGTAGCACCTTGTATCGTTGGGCATGCTCGGCCGAATCGCCCAGCCACCAAAAAGAATACCCGGCGATACCAATGGCAGGCCGGGTATGGGAATAAATGCTCAGCGCCCCCTTCAGGCCATGCACGGCCTGGACGACGCCAACTTCAATCAAGCGTTCAGGCGTCAGTCTTTTCCTCGGCCTTCTTGTCCGACTTGTCAGACGCCTTTTCAGCTGAAGCCTCATTCTCCTCGGCCGTAGCCGTTTCTTCAGACGCGGCCTCTTCGGCGGCTTCCTCGGCAGGTGCTTCAGCAACCTCAGCCTCTTCGGCAACTTCCTCGACAGGCGCTTCCGCGGCCTCAGCCTCGGCGGCGGCTGCCTTGGCGGCAGCTTCTGCCTCTTTGGCCGCAGCAGCCTCTTCGGCCTTCTTGGCATCAGCCGCGGCCTTGGCCTCGGCCTTCTTCTTCGCCTCTTCAGCGGCCTTCTTGGCGGCGGCCTCCTTTTCCAGCCTCTCGACACGAGCAGGCCCTTCGGCGGCAGCCTTGAGCAGACTGACCACGCGGCCGCTGGCTGCCGCACCCAGGCCGATCCAGTGATTCGCCCGTTCCTGGTCGATCTCGATCACTTCCGGATGCTTGCAGGGGTCGAAATAGCCAAGCTTCTCGATAAACGCCCCATCGCGGCGATTGCGCGAATCCATCACCACCACGGAATAAAACGGGCGCTTTTTCCTGCCGCCTCTCTGTAAGCGAATCACTGTTGCCATAAAATCATTACCTCCGAAAATCAGGCGGCGCACTATAATCGCGCGAGGGGTATGGGGCAAGGCATGGAAGAGGATTTTTTCTACTCAAAAATGTATGGCCCAACCGGGACTGCCGACAGACACATAAATGCGCCCATTCAAAGCTAGATGCCAGCGCCCTAAAACGTTCCCCCGTCCCAGCCCCACATATGCCGTTCGGGGCCGGAAAATTCGATATAGACGCGGCCGGGGGCGATGCCCAGTTCATCCTCGATGAAACCGCACAGGGTTGCTGACAATTTGCCCGTCGCCTCGGCGGGCAGACCAAGGCTTCGCAGTTGCAGATAGGCGAGCGGCGCATCGCTGCCGGCGAACATCATCGGCCGGCCGGCCTCCAGGTTGACCATGACGTAGCTCTCCGGTTTGCCGAGCGCGCTAGCGGCCGCTTTCGACGCTTTCCGCAGAAAAGCGGGCTGCTCCTCCTGCGAAATACCCACATTGGTTTGGATGCTGAAATAGGGCATAGCTCCTCCCAAAAAGTGGGAAGCTAACGCCAGTCAGCTAATCAGTCACATCGAACTGGGCAGGCGGATCACTTGCGACCCTTAGTCGCCCAACGCTTGCAACCGCTTCTTGTCCATCGCAGTGGCTTGATGGTTCAGACCAAGCAGCACATCGGCCAAGGTTTTCTCATCGTCGCTAGCATTATCATCCGCCATCAGCGCCCGCAGCTTCTTCACATCAGCCCCGCCGACCTGGTGCTGCATGCGCATCAGGGCTCCGGCCAAAGCCTTTTCACCCGCCGTCGCATGATCATTCATGACAATCCGCTCAAGGGTCTTCTTCTCGTTATCGGACGGATAATGGTTCAGATGCATGGCTATATTCGCCATGGTGCTGGTGGCCGATCCGCCGGCCTGTGCGACGGATATCATAGCCACGATCAGAAATGGGATGATCAGTAAACCCACTAGGAACTTCTTCATGAATCACCTCCTGTTACGACACAATGCCGTAATTCTTTTCCTTCCAGCACGAATGCCGCTCAGGAACTAAAGATAGAAGTGATAACTAGTCTAGCATATTCGATCGCTGCTTTCCGCATATTAACCTACCAAATGGATGTAAGAGCGACCGTGTGAAAATGACCTGCCTCAGTTAAAGAAAAAAACTTGATTACATCTTCGGCATGCCGGGCATGCCTCCCCCCATGCCGCCAAGCTTGCCAGCCAGTTGCGCCATCATCCGTTTGCCTTTGGAGCCCTTCATCTTCTTCATCATTTTCTGCATCTGGGCAAACTGCTTGAGCAGCTGGTTGACCTCCTGCACGCTGGTGCCGGAACCGGCGGCAATCCTGCGTTTACGGCTGCCATTGATAAGTTTGGTGTATTGCCGTTCCCTGGACGTCATTGAGTAAATGATAGCCTGCATCCGCCGCATGGGCTTGTCGTCCACCTGATCCAGCGCACCTTCCGGCAAACGCATGCCAGGCATCATCTTCAGCATCTCACCCATGCCGCCCATCTTCTGCATTTGCCCCAGCTGATCGGCGAAATCCATAAGGTCGAACTGACCCTTCTTCGCTTTTTTAGCCAGTTTTTCCGCCGCTTCCTGATCGACATGGGCCTGCACCTTTTCAACCAGACCCACGACATCGCCCTGGCCCAGGATGCGTCCGGCCATGCGCACCGGATCGAACACCTCGAAGGCATCCAGCTTCTCGCCCGTGCCGGCAAAGCGCAATGGCACGCCGGCGACCTGTGCCACCGAAAGCGCGGCACCGCCTCTAGCGTCGGCATCGGCCTTGGTCAGGATGCAGCCGGAGAGCTCAACCGCAGAGTGGAAGCGTTCGGCCACTTCAAGCGCCGTCTGGCCGGTCATGGCGTCGATCACCAGCAGCCGCTCAGCCGCATTAACGGCGTTGCCGACAGCCTCGATCTCGGCCATCAATTCTTCATTCACGACCTGGCGCCCGGCGGTATCGAGAATGAGTACGTGCAAGCCCGCCGTGCGCGCCTGATCAAGTGCCGAGGCGGCCATGATTGCGGCTTTGCTACCGTTGCCCGATACGTACGGCACATCCACTTGGCCAGCCAGCACCTGCAACTGTTCACGCGCCGCTGGCCGGGTAGCATCCACACTGGTCAGCGCCACTTTTTTACCCTGAGCCGTCAGCATCTTCGCCAGCTTGCCGGCCGTGGTCGTTTTGCCCGCGCCTTGAAGGCCACATAACAGAATAACCGAAGGAATGCGGGAAAGGTCAAGTTCACGCCGCTCGCCGCCAAGGATATTGGCCAGCTCGTCATGCAGGATTTTAACGATGACTTGGCCAGGATTGAGGCTCTTGGCCACTTCCGCACCCGCGGCCCGCTCACGCACATGCGCCATGAGTTGGCGCGCCACCGGCAACGCCACATCGGCTTCAAGCAAGGCGATGCGCATCTCGCGCAGCGTCTTGTCGAGATCGGCCTCGGAAACGCGCGCAGCACCCCGCAGCCGCTCGGCGATTCCTCCCAGTTTTTCCGTTAAACGATCAAACACGTCTTATTCCCTCGCTATCTTTCAATGCCCAGCAGTTCGACTTCAAAAATCAATGTTGCATTCGGACCGATCAAATCGCCGACGCTCCTGCCACCGTAAGCCAGGCTCGAAGGGACAAACAGGCGGTATTTACTACCCACACTCATCAGCTGCAACCCTTCAGTCCAGCCGCTGATAACACGGTTCAGCGGGAATACAGCCGGCTGGCCGCGGTCGTAGGAGGAGTCGAATTTCGTGCCGTCAATAAGATTGCCCTGATAGTGCACCTTGACCGTATCGTGCGCCGTGGGTTTGGGGCCGCCGCCTTCGTGTAACACCTGATATTGCAAACCACTAGCAGTCTCGATGACGCCCGGCTTCTCCCGGTTCACGGTCAGAAAGGACTCGCCTGCTTTCGGGGCCTCCTCAGTGATCTCAATCGGTTGTTTACCGCCCTCATCATAATGCTGACTGCAAGCAGGAAGCATGGCGCATAAGGCCAGAGGTAATGCGACTTTCACACATTTCATATTCACTCCCATTCGATCGTCCCCGGTGGTTTGGAGGTAATGTCATAGACTACGCGGTTGACACCACGCACTTCGTTGATGATGCGATTGGCAATCTTGGCCAGCAAATCGTGCGGCAGATGGGCGAAATCCGCCGTCATGCCATCGACAGACTCAACCGCTCTGAGAGCGATACAGTTTTCATAGGTACGCTCATCACCCATTACGCCTACAGACTGCACCGGCAGAAACACGGCAAAGCTCTGCCATATCTTGCGGTACAAACCGGCCGACTTGATCTCCTGCAGCACAATGGCGTCAGCCAGGCGCAGCATATCCAGGTAATCTCTTGTGACCGCACCCAGGCACCGTATTGCAAGACCTGGCCCTGGAAATGGCTGGCGACTGATAATATCCTCGGGAATGCCCAGCTCGCGGCCAAGCTCACGCACCTCATCCTTGAACAGCTCACGTAAAGGCTCCACCAGCTGCATTTTCATGCGCTCGGGCAGGCCACCTACATTGTGATGGCTCTTGATCACCGCGGAAGGCCCCTTGAAGGATACCGACTCGATCACATCCGGATACAGTGTGCCCTGAGCTAGGAAATCGACCTCACCCATCTTGCCGGCCTCTTCATCAAAAATAGCGATGAACTCGCGGCCTATACGCTTGCGTTTCTCCTCCGGGTCGGTAATGCCCGACAATAGCTTGAGAAATCGATCCACGGCCTCGACGTAATCGAGCCTGATCCTGAACTGGTCGCGGAAGATCTGCTGCACCTTTTCGGCCTCGCCCAGCCGCAGAAGGCCATTGTTGACGAATACGCAGGTAAGCTGGTCGCCAATCGCCTCATGGATCAGCACAGCCGCCACCGACGAGTCCACACCTCCGGAGAGGGCGCAAAGCACCTTGCCATCGCCCACCAGTTCGCGGATTTGCCGCTTGGCGGTTTCGATGTAGGAGCCCATGGTCCAGGAACCGGAACAGGCGCAGATCGCACGTGCGAAATGCGACAGGATTTCCGAGCCCTGCGGCGTATGCGCCACCTCGGGGTGAAACTGGATGCCGTAGAAGCGGCGGTCATGGTTGGCCATGGCCGCATGCGGCGCATTGGCCGTATGGGCGATGGTGACGAAACCGGGTGGCGGCGTCTCGATACGATCACCATGGCTCATCCATACCTCGATCTGGCCTTCGCCCGCCACCGGTGCAAACAGGCCAAGAACGTCATCAACACTCAACTGCGCCCGGCCGAACTCGCGATGATGCGCCTGACCCACTTCGCCGCCCAACATATGGGTCATCAACTGCATGCCGTAGCACACGCCCAGCACCGGCACACCCAGCTCGAACACTGAAGCGTCTACGCCTGGCGCATCCTCAGCCAGGACACTGGCCGGCCCGCCGGAAAGGACGATGCCTTTAGCCCCGAAGTCACGGATAAATTCGCCGGACACCGTGCATGGATGAATCTCGCAATACACATGCGCCTCGCGGATGCGGCGGGCGATGAGCTGCGTATATTGGGAACCGAAGTCCAGAATCAGTATGCGTTCCACGTGTGTAGTCCTTATCGATCGTTTGCAGCCCGCAGGCTACATATCCAGGCGGTAATTCGGCGCTTCCTCGGTGATGGTGACGTCGTGCACATGGCCCTCGTTGATGCCGGCCGTGGTGGCGTGCACAAATTCGGCCTTTTCGTTCATGTCACGGATCGTCGCGCAACCCGTATAACCCATGGCGGCGCGCAGGCCGCCGACAAGCTGATGCAGGATGGCCGACAGCGGGCCGCGGTAGGGCACGCGTCCCTCAATGCCCTCGGGCACCAGTTTCAGCGGCTCATCGACCTCGGACTGGAAATAGCGGTCCTTGCTGCCCTTTTTCATGGCACCCAGCGAACCCATGCCGCGGTAAGCCTTGTAAGTCCGGCCCTGATAGAGAATGGTCTCGCCCGGCGCTTCATCCGTGCCGGCAAACATCGAGCCGATCATCACCACCGATGCGCCGGCGGCAAAGGCCTTGGCCACATCGCCGGAAAAGCGAACGCCGCCATCAGCGATAATGGATACGCCGCTGCCACTGGCCTGAGCGGCGCACTCGGCGATAGCCGTCACCTGTGGGACACCGACGCCGCTGACCACGCGCGTGGTGCAGATTGAGCCTGGCCCAATGCCCACCTTAATGGCGTCGGAGCCAGCCTCGACAAGATCGCGCACCGCATTCGCGGTAGCTACGTTGCCGGCAATGATCTGCACGTCATCACCATGCAGGCGCTTGATCTGGCGAACCTGCTCAATGACGCCGGATGAATGCCCGTGCGCTGTATCCACCACCACGGCATCCACACCCTCGGCCAACAGGCCCTCGAAGCGCTGCAACTCGGCATCGCCCACGCCAATGGCGGCGGCGACTAGCAGGCGGCCATGATCGTCGCGGGCGGCATGCGGAAAGGCCTTGGCCTTTTCCATGTCGCGCACGGTGACCATGCCGACCAGACGGAACTGTTTGTCCACTACAGGCAGCTTTTCGATGCGATGCTGACGGAAAATCTCTCGGCAAGCGGCAAGGTCGGTGCCTTCGGCGACTGTGACCAGGCGTTCACGCGGCGTCATGCGCTCGCCAACCGGGATATCCCCTCGCTCCTCGAAGCGCACATCACGGTTAGTAATGATGCCGCATAATTTGCCGTCCACATCCTGCACGGGGAAGCCGGAATAGCTCTGCGCGGCGCTGAGCGCGCGCACGTCGGCAAGCGTAGTTTGCGGCGTCACGGTCATCGGTTCCTTGACCACGCCGGCCTCGAAGCGCTTGACCCTGCGCACCTCGTGCGCCTGCTCGTCGACGGGCATATTCTTGTGCAGCACGCCAATACCGCCTTCCTGAGCCAGACATATGGCTGTACGCGATTCGGTTACCGTATCCATGGCCGATGACATAATGGGGATGTTTAAGTGAATTTTTCGCGTCAGACGGGTACCCACGTCGGCATCCTTGGGTAGGACGTTGCTGGCGGCAGGCACCAACAACACGTCATCAAACGTCAATGCCTCGCCCAGTAACCGCATGAATATCCTCCGCCTAAATGAAACGCCGCATTGTAAGCCCCATGCCGATAACGGCAAGTGCCCTTGCCTGGAGG